>Ga0208559_100038_pt1 | contig 44246 bp, 52 predicted proteins | sample BED_Mat_host_6_1_FD_187138 | JGI IMG/M metagenome (GOLD analysis project Ga0208559, IMG submission 187138) | Extremophilic microbial mat communities from Yellowstone National Park, USA - BED_Mat_host_6_15 (SPAdes) (version 2) | ecosystem: Environmental > Aquatic > Thermal springs > Hot (42-90C) >...
AATGGGAGGGGGTCTCTGACCCTCTCGACTGTCCCTCAAATGAGAGATGTAAACCCGAATCGATGAGGGGAACGATGAGCCCTCTGGAAGGGAACCCTCGCCCTTCCAGGGCGGGGAGGAAGTCAGCCCTAACAAGCTTCCTTCTTCATGGCGTCACCTTGGCTAAGAGTGAAGTTCCAAAGGCTCAACCATCAAAGCACCACTGTGGATGTTAAAGGTGTTTTCACGATCCATATCCCAACCTAGGAGAAAACTGATGGAGTTGTCGATAGTGTCGGCACAAAGCTATGAAATTTCCTTTATACCTAACAAGAATGGTTTACAAAAGACGAATAACGCTACTCTCTCAAGGAGAGCACTCCGACCCCGTGATTTTTAGCCTAATGTTGACACTATCGACACACTGGCCCATCTGTCAAGATATGTTAACCCGTCACAATCATCATTAATTCACGTCAGTCCCACAGTTCTGAAGGGGGAGATAATTTATCCTAACAAGTGACGACAGTATGAATTATATTTCACTTTACCGCAACCTGGCACAGGCTTTAGTGGTGTTTAGGTTCACGTCAGAAATTCCTTGCCGTACTTTTGGGCTGATCAATTCTCTGAGTCCACCAAGGGGCACGTCCATTAACCTCTCCCTCTTTCTATTCACTTAATGTTTATGTCCTCCATTGCTAGGACATTGTGTGCCTCAGCCAGCATTGACCAACTGTGGTTACCTTAACTACTCTTCCTTGAGAGAATCGGAAAAAGGTTCCATGGAACCTGCGCTATTGGTGAAGGTGAAACTAGGTTGTGTGAACTACCCCGCCCTCACGGACGGGGCATCTCCACCTCGCGATGGAGATTTCCTGCTTCTCAGAGCAACCTCGATCCCCCTTCACCCACAGCGGAGGTTCCATCGAACTGAACCGTTCTGTAATGCCCCGTGTGGAAGAGGGGTTACGGAGGGTTTGCTCTCCACAAGCTTCAGTTCCCCCAGTCCCAAGGGTACGACCTCAGCTCTTACAGCCAGAGGTCTGAATGTTTATCTCTTTTTTAGTATAAAAGGTTTCTGTAAGGGGGGTATTCATCCCCCACCTCACGGAGGGGGACTTCCGCCCCCTTAACCCCCCAGAAAGTTAAAAAGCAGGAAATCCTCAAGGGAGGTGGGGATGCTCTGTCCGTTAGGATAGAGTGGTTCACCAACTTATCAGCTCACAAGTGGAATAGGGATAATTTTTAAGCTAGTGTAGTTCGTTCACCTTTGTGTCCAGTGATAGAGAGCTACAGTTCAAGAACTTCTACATCAACGTCTGGAAGGACGTTCTAACAAGGTACGAGAGAGCGAGGATTATAGGTGCCAGGGCTCTCCAGATATCTATGGGTGCCGTCCCGCTAATAGACGTTGACTCGCTTCCAAGGAAGGACCTACTTTCGATAGCTGAAGCTGAATTGGAGAGGGGAGTACTTCCAATAACAGTTAGACGAAGACTCCCAAATGGAGAGTATATTCTTCTTTCGTTGAGGAAAAAGGCTGAGGACGTTCAAGCTGAAAGTCCGCAAAGTTAAAATAAAGCCTGCCTTAAAAAGGAAAAAGGAATGAAGTGAGACATGCCCACCGAACAGTGAGGTGAAACCTGGGGTATCTGACCTATAACGCCTTGAACTTCTCGTGCCATGCTTCGTAGATCTTTATGAGTTCCTGATTAACGCTAGGTTTCCTGTCCCTAAGCACTTCAACGAAATCCTCCATCCTCACAGCTCTTGGCTCCGAAAGCCCATTTCTAAACATCTCCTTAACCACCTTTATGTGAACGGCCTGAACAATGTCCCTTATGTCACTTGCCACATAGCCTTCCGTCTGTTTAGCCAGCTCCTGCAGGTCCACTCCCTCCATCTTTATCTTTGACGCATAGTGAGTGAGTAGAGAAAGCCTCTGTTGATAATCGGGAGGCCTAACGTATATTCTCTTCTGGAACCTCCTTAGGAATGGCTCATCCAGTCTCCATGGCTTATTGGTGGCGCCAATGACATAGACACTATAGGTCTCACCCTTATCTAACATTCCATCCATTTCACCCAAGAACTGATTTCTAACCCTGGCCTCACCCCCGTTCTCAGTGCTGTAGGTACCAAGAAGTGCGTCTATCTCGTCAATGAAAATAACTACAGGCTTCTTCTCGTTCTTGGAGGTCTCCCTGGCTTTCTTGAATATTTTGGACACGTTTTTCTCAGCTTCGCCCAACCACTTGGACATTATGCTTGCGGCATCGACGTGAAGAAAGTCCATCTCTATTTCGTTTGCCACGGCTGCTGCTATCATGGTCTTCCCACATCCTGGAGGACCATACATGAGTATGCCACGAGGCCATCCAAGGGGGAAAAGGTCAGGCCTCCTCGAGGGATAAACAATGCTTTCTCTAAGGGCCTCCTTAACGTCCTCTAGCCCAACGATGTCTTTAAATCCCACCTTTGGTTTCTCCTTTATTACTATTTCCTCCTCTATCTTGTCGCTACCACCGTCAGGTTCTGTGGCAAACTCCTTGAGCTGCATAATTCTTTTTCTGTATTCCGCGATCATCTGTTCATAGGCATGTTTAGCCACTGAGTCAGGATAAAGTGAGATAAGCTGTGTGAGAACTTCTATTGCCTTCTGGTAATATCCTATTGCCTCGTCTCTCTTTCCACTCTTGTCGGTTTTAACAGCCTCAACGGCATACTTCCTAGCCATCTCCTCAAGCATCACTTGACCACTCATAGAACCCCCCTATTCCTCTAAGGCTATGACTCCTTTCTGAGCCAGAACCCTCAGTAAAGTCACGACGTACTCCTTTTCCACTCCGTAGGTTTTACTGACGTAATCTACATCGACGAAGCCATTGGTGGTGCTCAGATAATTCAGTAGGTCTTCTTCACTAAACCTTCTTTGGGCCACCTTAGCCCTAGGAGACTCCACAGGTGGATGGGGAAGGGCCGGAAGCGCCTCCTTCAACTTGTTCTCGGCCGCCCTTTGTGCCTCTTCCATTATCTTCTTCGCTTGTTCGTCGACAACGGCTGGAACCACGGCCCTCTCGTTCAGCACTCCAGTTTCCACCGCTATGCTATTGACACTGCTAGTTATGCTGTCTAGCGCCACAGCGACCTCAGGTGCTATGCCCCTTATTTGCTCCTTCAAACCTCCCAATATCCTTATCACAGGTAACAAGACCAGGGATAGTCCCTGTAGCTCCTGCACCGTTTCTAACTTCAGTATGACCTTCTCTATGGCAAGGGAAGCAGTGTAAATGATCTTCAACATCTTTCTTATGTCTGAAATTTCCTCTGCATAAATAGCGGCCTTTGCCAGATCTGACTCCATGTGCGACCTCACCACCTTGTCAAATAACTCCTTGTCTCTATCCTTCAATCTCCTCGTTGCTTCCTCCAACCTTGTTTGCTGATCCCTGAGCTTCGCCGAGATCTCCACTAACATTGTTCCTATCTGGGCTTTATCCTTAGTAGAGTTCCCTCTCTTGATGAACGGGAACTTATTTAGCATGAGAAAACCCTCAAAGCGTATTAGTGTTTATTACCCTAACCGGCATGGGTACCTGGATTGGTTGATCCTCCTTCTTCTGATCGGAGGATGCTCCTATGGGGGATGGCTTTATCTCTATGGGCTCCTTGTCCTGAGAGTCTAGTCTGTCTAGGGTCTTCTTTATGTCGTCTCTTTCTAGGCTGAAACTTTCTCTGCCTTGTCTCAGGACCTCAACGGCACTCTTATACTGTTCCTCTGGCGTCTCAGAGGCGATATAGCTCACCTTTACAGCAGTCATTGCTTTGTCTATTTGCACCAATTGATCCTCTATCTCATTAAGCCTGGACTTCAGCTTGCTCCTTATCTTCATATGGTCTTCCTTGAGTTTTATAGCCTCTGAGTCCAATTTCCTCTTCATATCATCGTACATGGACTTAGTTATCTCTCCCTTGCCATACAGCTCCTCTAGAGCCTTTTGCCTCTTCCTTATCTTATCCAAGAGACCCACCACTCTGAGGGCCTCTGCCTTCCACTCGGGAAGCACATAGAATGAGTCGCCATCTAGCTTAAACCTGGAAGGCTCCACGGTCTGAAACTGTGTACCGCTGGAAACCTCAACGCCAGTTACCTGTCCATCTATTTCACTGTATATGTGTATAACGTATCCGAAGTCCCTTCCATACACATCCTTAACCTTTCTCCCAACATACCTTACCAATACATCTTGGGAAAGCGGCATTAACACTCCTCGAAACCTTCACTTCTTCTTGTAACTCTTAAAAGGGTTAACACCCTTCAGACAGCGGAGTCTCGTCATATATAGGCGCTTTTAACCTTCATCATCAGACGAGAACTATTTACCTGAATAGTTAAAAGGGTTACAGGGGACCAAGATCATCTTTGTGATAGCTTGACTCTGTCGACTCTCACCACTACACTATCCCAGATAGGGCATATGCTACACCTATCGGCGGCTACGGGGGCTTCTGAAGCTCTGGTCATAATTGGATTGGGAATAGTGGCTGCCCTATTTGTCGGATTCCTAATTCTAGGGGCTGTTAGGGCGTTCAGAGCAATACCCTCAATGACAACAAAACAATTCCTATTCTTCATGGCCCTATTGGGTGTAGCGTTGGTAGTGATAGGAATACTTCTACCTTAGACCGATTTTTCCCCTATATTCCAAGTGATAGGTTTTTTCGATTTCTAACAATCTGTTGTATTTTGCTGTCCTCTCTCCTCTAGCTGGTGCGCCTGTCTTCACGTAGTGGGCAGATAGAGCAACGGCCAGGTCTGCGGTGAAGCTGTCCTCCGTCTCACCACTCCTGTGGCTCACCACCAATTTGTTGTTTCCGTCCATAGCCTCCCTGCAGAACTGGAAGGTCTCTGTTAGCGTTCCCACTTGATTGGGTTTCACTATTACCCCCTTCGTGGTCTTAAGACTAAGGCCCTTCCTCAAATATTCGACGTTAGTGGTATAAAGATCGTCACCGACAACCATTGTCCTCGTTAGCTTTGAATTTAGCTCAGAAAAGCTCTGTAAATCATCCTCCTGGAACGGATCCTCTATGTACAGTAGGTCATAGCGAGAGGCAAGGGAAATATAGTAATCAATCAGCTCACCTGAGGTCATAAATTTGCCATCGACCTCATATTTGCCCTTAGAATTGTCGTAGAAGTCCGTGGCCGCTGCATCTATGCCTAAGGACACCTTACCTTTGTAACCAAGTTCTTCAATTACTTTACTCAAAAGTCCCAATGCGTCGTCCACCTTCTCCAATGGCGGTGAGAATCCCCCTTCATCACCTAAACCTGTGTATATCTTTCCGTATTTGGAGATTAATTCCTGTTTTAGCCTCTTATAAATTTCAACTGCAGCCATTAGAGAATCAGAGAAGTAGTTGAAGCCATGGGGAATTAGGATGAACTCCTGCACTTTCAGTTTATTGCCCCCATGTAATCCACCGTTTATGACGTTTAAGAGAGGTATGGGGATGGTATTGAAGACTCCACCCAAATAACGAAACAGCTCCATTCCAGAGGCTTTGGCGGCGGCCTTGGCGACTGCTATGGATGTAGCTATGGTCACGTTTCCTCCTATCCTGGATTTGTTGGGAGTGATGTCCAACTCCTTCAATAGGCCGTCTATGTTAGCCTGATCCCTCACATCCATGCCACGTAATGCTGGATTCACATAGTCCTTGACGTTGTTGACCGCCCTTAATACTCCCATACCTCCAAGCCTATCTGGATCTCTAACCTCAACTGCCTCCCTACTCCCCTTAGACGCACCTGCGGGGGCATCCCCTGAGGCTGAGACTCCACCCGCAGTTGTCACTATTACCCTTAATGTGGGGTTACCCCTTGAATCTAGGATCTCTAATCCTTCCGTAGACCTTATCGAGAATAGGTCATCCATCACCATTTTAATCTCGATCCTGAAACGAGAGGAAGTTAATATGTGGATCATACCCCTGAGCTTCGCCATCTATGGAGCACTCACGCCCCTCTACATGAGGGTCGGAAAGGGGAAGTTAAGCAATAGGAAAGCATTCCTTATGGCGTGGACTACCTGCCCATTCTTCATTTCATACGTTTACTCACCTGTAGAACCACAGTTACTCATATTGATAGCGCTAAACGTTATTTTCTACGTTCTCATATTAAAAGGATTAGAGAGATATTTGTCCACAGGAATAGCGCTTATGGCCACTGCGGTTCTATTGGCTTTAGTTTATAATCCCATCTAGTCACTCTAAGATATGCCAAAAAAAAGTAAGGGAGCCATTGATGTGTGCCCTACCTGTGGAAACAAGGTAGATAAGCCCACTAAGACGTGGCAACTAGTGGCTCCGCTACCTGACGCTCAGGGAAGAATTACCATTACAGTAATGGGTGTTTACGAATGTGATAAGTGCGGTAACAGATGGAAGGGAGTGGTCTCCAAAATAAAGGCGGGGGGCACGTCAGTGGAGGTGGAGGGAAAGAAGGGAACAAAGAAAATAGAGACTGCCCCCGAGAGTAAGGACGAGGGTTACGTAATAGAGTTGAACCTCGAAGAAGGTGAAGAAGATGAAGAAGAGTGACGTGGCAGTAATAGCTGCCCTTCTGTTAATCTATTTTCTAATGTTCACCAACCTATTGGCCGTAGCCAGTGTGGACGGGGTCTCCATGTATCCAATATATCAGAACGGCAACCTGGTCTTCTATGGACCTCCAAAGAATGTCCAGGTAGGGAACGTCATAATATATCGATCCCCATATACTGGTACCTACGTGGTGCACATGGTCATCAATAGCGATGGTCAGAACTATATAACCAAGGGTGTGGACCAGATAACAAATCCAGCACCGGACAACCAATTAAGACTAGAACCCATCACTGGTATACCATTAAGTAAGGTGCAGGGGGTTACATTTTCCATAGATGGGTACGAAATATCAATCCCTTACCTGGGATATCTCTCTCTGCTCTTCTACAAACTATTCTAGGAAATTATGGCAAATTAGCTATCTTTACTCTACTTGAAGGGGGTTTTTGTCTTCACCTTAGAGGAGACAGCTTCCCCTCCTCTCTCATCTTTTTCACCCTATAGCTGGGAGTGAAGGTTGAAGGATGATTGGCCTTAACGTAATCTAACCTACTAGCTGCAGTTCTCTTTGGGGACTCCTTTACCGAGTTGATGTTGGAATATGCCTCCTCCATTACTTCCCTAAGTGCCACTGCAAACTGGTCTATGGACTCCTTTGACTCTGTCTCAGTAACCTCTATCATCAGGGCCTCGGGGACTATGGGGGGGAAATATATGGTTGGAGCGTAAAATCCTCTATCCAAGAGAGCCTTGGCAACGTCTTCGGCCGTGAGGCCGACTTCCTTAAGGGCAGGAGAAACTGTATACACTACTTCATGTTTCCTCGGCCTACTGGAATAAGGTAACTCTAAACCCCTTACCCCTCGCAGTTTTGAAATAAGGTAATTTGTGGCAATGGTACTCATGACCCCCAACATGGCCGTGCCTTCAGACCCTAAACCCAATAGGTAAGTGTAAGACCTGACCACATTACCAACATTGCCATGAAAGGTGGCTATCCTCCCTATGGATCTCTTTGGCATGATAGACCAGGAGTATTTTCCATCGACTTGACCTACAAGAGGACCGGGGAGATAGTCAACCATTTTACCCTTTGCACATACCGCCCCGGCCCCAGGTCCTCCTCCTCCATGGGGGACAGCAAAGGTCTTGTGCAAGTTAAGATGGACCACGTCAAAGCCCATGTCTCCTGGCCTGGCAATACCTACTATTCCATTGAGGTTGGCACCGTCATAGTAGAGTATACCATCTACAGAATGAATGGTAGAGGCTATCTCTTCAATATTCTCTTCAAAGAGACCAAGAGTGCTAGGGTTGGTGAGCATGAAGCCTGCGGTATCTGACCCGACCACCTCCTTGAGCAACCTTAGATCTACGAGTCCCTCAGGGTCAGTCCTCACATAGATCACCTTGAATCCAGCCATTGCTGCACTTGCTGGGTTGGTCCCATGGGCACTGTCGGCTACCAACATTTCTGTTCTGTGGTGATCCCTGTCCTCATGATACTTCCTAGTCATAAGAACCCCTGCCAACTCTCCGGCGGATCCTGCGGGTACCTGTAAGCTGCATTGATCCATTCCAGTGATTTCAGCAAGCCATGACTGCATTTGATAGAGCATTTCAAGAGCCCCTTGTACAGTGTCCTCATCCTGTAACGGGTGAAGTTCCTCGGTTACTTTCGATGATACCTCCTGCACCTTTGGATTATATTTCATGGTGCATGAACCTAATGGAACCATACCTAGATCTACACCGTAGCTCATCTGTGAGAGACGAAGGAAGTGCCTTACCACTTCAAGTTCAGACAGTTCCGGTAGATCAGGACCCCCTTTCCTTCTTGCTTTCTCGGGTAGATGAGTTTGGGCGTTAAGCTCCTCCTTAGGTATCAGTATGCCCACCCTTCTCTTTCCCTTATAGTCAAAAAGTAACGGCTCATCCCAGCTGGCTTGTCCCCACACTTCACATCGCCTCCGCTACGGTTTCTATCATTGAATCTATATGGGCTTTAGAATGGGCCTCAGTAACACAGAACAATGCTTCACGCTCACCGATCTGGAACCCACCGTGGAATCTCCTTTCTTTCAGTTTTTTCCTGACCACACCGTAACTCAACGGAAATCTAACTAGGAACTCCTCAAAGAACTCCCCCTCAAGTGGACGGATAACCCCTATCTCCTCAAACCTATTGGAGGTATAATGGCTTCTTCTCATTATTTCCTCACCCAACTCACGCAATCCTTCCCTACCCAATAAGCTTAGATATACAAGACTTGCCAAGGCCATAAGCGCCTCATTGGTGGTTATGTTGGAGGTGGCCTTCTCCCTCCTAGTAAACTGTTCCCTGGTCTGAAGGACTAAAGTATAGGAATCCCTGCCTTTGGAGTCAGTGGTAAGTCCCACTATCCTTCCAGGCATCTGCCTAACTAGGCGTCCGTCCCATCTTGTGGCGAATAGACCTATCATGGGACCTCCGTAGTTAAGTTGGAGACCCAATTCCTGTCCGTCACCCACCGCCACATCGAAACCATAGTCACCGGGGGGTCTAAGAACGCCCAATACTAAAGGGTTTACACCCATTATGGAGATTGCTCCATGTTTTCTGGCCGACTCGGTGAGGAACTCCAATTCCTCTTCTATCACTCCGAAGAAGTTAGGCTGCTGTGCATACACCGCCGCAACATCCCCTCCCTGTAACTCGCGCTCCAGATGGTCCTGAGAAAGGTTTCCCCTAGAGTCGTAGGGGACCTCCCTAACCTCCATCCCCTTACCAGCAGTCCAGGTCCTCATGACTTGTAGGTGAAATGGATTGATGCTAGAGGGGACGAGGATCTTCTTTTTGCTCGTAAGCCTATGGGAGAGGAGAACGGCCTCAGAGAGCGCAGAACCCCAATCATAGAGCGATGAATTGACCACTTCCATTTCCAACAACTCCGCCATGTAACTCTGGTATTCGAACATAGCCTGCAGCAGCCCCTGTGAAATCTCAGGTTGGTAGGGAGTGTACGCTGTATAGAATTCTGACCTACTTGTTATGAAACGAACCGCCTGCGGCACATAATGTGGACATGCCCCGGCGCCCAGGAATGGGGGGCAAGTTAGTTTAGAGTTCTTTTCCTCTAAGTTATCCAAGCGTTCAACTATTTCCTCCTCCGACATGGGACGTCCTATGTGGAACCCACCCCTAAATCTAACAGCGGGAGGGACATCTCGAAATAGGTCTTCAACCGAAGACACTCCTATGGATGCCAACATCTCATCTATATTTCCTAAGTTAGGGAGCCAGGGATGGCGGGTCAGTTCCAACCTTATAACCTCTCTATCCGACAAATTCGTGAGGTAATAATGTTTAGTACCAAGCTTCGTAACGTGGAGGAAGAACTGGGGGGAGACTTTGGAGAGTTCGCCGGTTGGTCAATGCCAATGAGCTATGGGTCCTATTTGGAGGAACATTTGGCCGTAAGGAATTGGGCGGCCTTCTTCGATCTCTCTCACATGGGGAGATTGATGATAAGAGGAAAGAAGGCCGAATTTGACTATCTTGTAGCCAAGAGGACGGAAGATGCTAATGCAGGTAAAATGGTGGGACCCACCGCGTTTCTTACCGAGAGAGGAACCTTCGTTGATGATGTCATGGTGTATGTAGTAGATGGGTCGTCTTGGCTTGTGGTAACAAATGCTGTAAACAGGGAGAAAGTAATAAACTGGATAAGAAGAAACAGCGGATTGGAAGTCGAGGATCTTACCTTTGATTACGCGATGATCGCGGTACAGGGGAGGAAAGTTTGGGATTTTATGGAAAAGGTAGAACTGCAGCCACTCAACTTCGTCTTGGGGAAGGAATACATGGGGATCAAGACGTTCCTTCTCAGTAGGTCGGGATGGACGGGAGAGGACGGAGTGGAAGTTTGGGCTAAGCCAGAGGAGATAGAGCACCTACTGAGATTCCTTAAGGAGAGAGGGGTAAGGCCGGCAGGACTCATCGCCAGAGATAGCCTGAGACAGGAGATGGGATTCGTCCTGTATGGTGAGGACATAGATGAAAATACCACACCAATAGAGGCCAGGTATTGGGTATTTTCAATGGAAAAGGAATTCTTAGGTAGGGAGGCCCTCAAGGAACAGCTGAGATCAGGTGTAAACAAATTGAGGATAGGAATCAAACTAAAGAAAGGGGAAAGAACAATCCCCAGAAGAGATAGTAAAATAATGTTAGAAGGCCAACAGGTTGGTGTGATAACCAGTTCCACATATTCGCCCTATCTGAATAGGCCAATAGGGATGGGATACATGAATACGTCTCACTTCCTCTTGGGGTACTCCGTGGATGTAGAGGTTAGAGGAAAAAGGTTAGAAGCCAAACTCTCCGATTTTCCGTTGGTGTGAACAATGGAAAGGAAGTCAAAGTACCTGGTGTTGAAGGATAGGTTATATACAGATTCTGACGAGTGGGTGAAAATTGATGGAGATATTGCAGTGGTTGGCATAACGGACTACGCCCAAAAGAAGTTGAGAGATATAATAGGAGTGGACTTACCGAAGCCAGACACGAGGGTAAAGAGGGGAGATCCAGTTGCGGTCGTTGAGTCAGTGAAGGCGGCAGCTGACATCTACGCACCCATGGATGGCATCATCTCAGAGGCTAACGAAAGACTCTTGGATTCTCCAGAATTGATAAATAAGGACCCTTACGGAGAAGGGTGGATTTTCAAGGTCAAGTTAACGGAGAAGCCAGAGGGACTATTGGAGGCGGAGAAGTACATGGAGAAGATAGGTGAATAACTTGTCCTACGAGACAGTTATGTTGGAGGAGCCAAACCTCTCTAAGCCTAGGTATCTATTGGTGGGCCTTCCTGACGCTGGATTAGTTGGTCAGATAGCGTCAGAGTATCTGATAAGGGAGCTTTCCATGACTGAGACAGCTCATCTTTACGTGCAGAAGCTACCTGTCATAGCCCAAATCTCTAATGGTCTCGCTAAACCTCCCATTAGGCTATACCACTGGCAGAACTTACTTGTGCTTAACTCTTGGGTCGCGATTCCACCAAACAGTGTGCATGAGGTCGCTTCAATGGTCTGTGATATCGCATCCAAGTTCGATGTCTACACTTTGATATCAGTGACCGGAATACCCATAAGTAATAGGTTAGATGCAGAGAAACTCAACGTTTATTGGGTAAGTAATGATGAAGGATTGGCTCAGGAGATGGGGAGGATGGGACTAGCCTCCAAGTTCGATGAGGGTTACATAGCTGGTCCTTACGCACAGATACTCCTAGAATCCAAGAGACGTAAGCTCAGGAATCTGGTGATTACTGTGGAGTCATTCCTTGACCTTCCGGATCCGGAGGCCTCCGCCGTGGCGGTGGATGTCATATCAAATTTTGTGGGGTTCAAGATCAGCACTGATAACCTGCTCAAGGAAGCAGAGGGAATAAGGTCCAGGATAAGGGGTCTAATGGAGGAGACGAAGAGGAGTATAAGTGGAAGGACAGGACCAACCACCTATGCGTGACCACCCATGCCAACCTACAGGAAGTCAGAAACAGAAAATCCATTGGAAAGGGAAATAGAGGAGATAAGGAGGGAGATGGAGGAACTAATGTCTAGACTAGAGAGGATAAGGTCCTCCGAGGCGGGGGATATAACTCCACTTTACACAATATATGAGGACGATAACTCGTTCTATTACATCATAGACATCCCCTATGTGGAGACCAGTGATGTTAACGTGAAGATAGAGGGCAATAAGGTGGAGATATCTTGCGTGAATAGGAAAGGACATAGGTATAAATTGAGCTTCAAGGTTCCCCCTAACGCGTCGGCCAACGATCTCAAGATGACTAAGGTTAAGGGGAGGCTTAAGCTGAGCATTCCTAAAAAAGGCTAAGACTATACGTGGACGATATACGTATAATGACTTTGCAACATACTTATAAACGGGGTTTAAGTAAGGATAATAGGGTTCTACTTTGCGCAGTTCAATTGACGGCGAGCAGAAAGACGTAGAAAGCAGAAAGGTGCAGAGACTGGGTTCATCCTCTCTATTTATCACATTGCCTAAAAAATGGATAAACAAATGGAGCATAAAGCCGGGAGACAAAGTAATAATGGAGCTGGAGTCCAACGGTTCACTAAAACTTACTGCAGAGAAGGTGAAGGTTAGTCCTGCCAAGAGGTCAATAAGGATAGACGTGGACTCAACTAAACAGCAGTTGGGAAGAACGATCTCTTGTCTCTACTCCTTGGGATATGATGAGATTGTGCTTGAGAGCAAGAAGTCCTTCGGGCAGAAGGACTTCGAGGAAGTAATGGGATCAGTTAAACAGATGGTGGGGATGGAGGTCACGGAGATAGGAGACAGTCTCATAAAGATAGACTGTCTCCTCGACTCCGAAAAGGTGGGCATTGAGTCTTTACTGAGAAGGATGTTGAACATAGTGGCTAAACAGATAGACGACATCAGTTCTTCGCTAATTCAGGACAAGAAGAGGGGGAACGGAAAGGGGACCTTAGAAGAGCTGAGAAGAGTCCACTACATGTTAACCAGGAGAATAATAGGGAAAAGGGAAGAGAGGGAAGGTAGCTTCACTTTGGGATATCTGGCCCTGTTGGCCGCCCAGACATTAATGACATTAACCCACCACGTTGAAAAGATGGAGACCCTATTCCCCACTTTAGAGTTAGGTGAGGAGGAGACGAGATTAGTCAGAGGACTACTACAGAAAATCAATGACGTCTTAGATGAAGTGGTAATGACACTGATATTCCCAAGCTACAAGAGGATCAGTAATGGATTCACCATGATATCCCAGTCCAGGGAGGAACTAAAGGAACTGCTGAGAGTTAGGCCCGATTTAACGTCACTTGGATACCTGTTAGATTCGATGCTTGATCTGCTTGAAAAGGCCATGGAGAACTCCAGCTGTGGAGTTTTTATTGAGGGGAATGAATAGGTGAAAGATATGTCAACGCTTAGAATAGAGGACCTACACGTAGAGGTGGAGGGCAAAGAAGTCATAAAGGGAATAACACTGGAAGTCAAGAGTGGAGAAATTCATGCGCTCATGGGGCCTAATGGAAGTGGAAAGACCACTCTGTCGTTAGCTCTAATGGGTCATCCTAAGTATAAGGTAACTAAGGGAAAGATAATCTTAGACGGCGAGGACATTACTGGATTAGAAACCCACGAGAAGGTGAGGAAGGGACTTTTCCTTGCGTTTCAACTACCTGTGGAAATTCCAGGTGTAAAATTATCTACACTTCTTTTGGCAGAGTATAACAGAGTTCATGGAATTAACGAGAACGTAGGGACCCTCCTTCAAAAGGTGAGGGAAGTAGTAAAGAGGGTCAATCTGGGAGATTCCCTTCTCAATAGAGGAGTCCATGAGGGGTTCAGTGGCGGGGAGAAGAAGAGAGCCGAGATCCTTCAGATGCTGATATTGAAGCCCAAGTTCGCAATACTGGACGAACCAGACTCCGGTGTGGACGTGGACGGCCTAAGAATGATAGGTGATAGTATTAATCAGCTCTTAAGCGAAAATAGGACTGGATACCTCATAATAACCCATTATAGAAGAATCCTAGATTACGTGAAGACTGACGTGATACATGTCCTAAACAAGGGAAAATTGGTGGCCACTGGAGGCCCAGAGCTAGCCAAACTAATAGACGAAAAGGGTTATGAGGCCATTACCTCCTCGTCTGATTAATATGTGAGTGGCATATTCCGTCCACGTGGTTTGCGCAGGACCAAAGTAACCCCGAACTAATGTTTAAAGTTAATTGAGAACCATTTTCCTCTATGAGAATAGGGATAGTCGGAGGGGGAGTGGCTGGATCTCTGCTCTATATGCTTTTACGACGAGTTGGATATGAGGTTGATATATATGATCTTAAGGACAGATACTTCAAGCCATGTGGTGATATAGTTCCAAACCTATACACCCCTCCCATCCCTTGGAAGGTTGACGTGGAAATCAAGGACTTTGCCTTCTATCTAGATGGAGAACTTATGTATGATGTTAGTTACAATTACCCAAAGTGGCTAGTAATTGATAAATGGGGATGGATAAATGGGATGAGGCCTCATGATGTGAAATTTACCAGGGACTTCAGTGGAGGATATGACATCAAAATAGACGCTAGAGGCCCCTATCCCATGGATAGAGAGGTTGTATATACCACAAGGGCCATAGTGAAGACCGATAAGCCTCTGGATAGAGCCATATTCGAGTTTGACTCGAAGTTAACTGGCTTCTACTGGATCTTTCCAGCAGCAAAAGGAACTATTAATGTCGGAGCTGGATTCCTAGAGGACAGAAACTCAAGGGAGGCCCTAATTAAATATATCAAAGAGAAATTTAAAGAGTACGAACTTTTAGATCTCAGAGGTGCGCCTGTAACCATAGGTGAGGCGAGAGAAAAGAGTTGGAAAATAGGCGAGGCTAGAGGGTTGGTCTTTCCAATGAGCGGTGAAGGGATTAGGCCGGCCGCTATGTCAGCCGAGGTGGCGTTTGCGGCGATACATAAGGAGAAGGAGTTTGACAGTTATCTTGAAAGTGAATTGAGGGTTTTGATAAATAGAATTAGGATACAGAGGTTTCTGTTATCGCTTTATAGGAGCTCCTCGATTTACGTAAGGCGCACCTTGTTAAGGTCGCTTATGCGCAGCGATGTTCTGATCGATGCTTATCTAGATGACAAACTGGACATAAATGGAATATTAGATGCAGTTAGGGTGATCAAGAGTGGAGTTAGTCCTAGAAAACTGCAAGAGTAAATCAGGGAAGCATGTGGTTAGGTCTTTGATGCTAGAGGTTAAGGATGGAGAATTCAAGGAGGTCTTAACTCAAGGGAAAAAGGTGAAGCCCACATACACAGTGGGAGAGGCCACTGTACCTGATTTAGGGAAAATAAAGGGAACAGTAATCTATCTTCGATTTGTCAGAAACTTAAAGAGAAAGGTTAGAGGTGAGGTCATAATAATCAATAATGGTAAGACAGTTTTACGAGCTAACTATAGGAAGCTAAAGCTAAAGCGGGTTGAAGGAGAAGAGAGTCAAATGGAACTGGCGAGAAAAGCCATGGAGCAGTTAAAATTGCCAGTGAAGAAGGTTAACCCAAGATGACCATGTTCCAATTGGAGCTGGAAGTATTAGTGGATGAGACCTACAAGATGAAGGACGTAATGAATCTCCTTGAGTCAGCCTTGGGAGAGATGGGTAAGGCTGTAAAGGTTGGTGCGTTGGTGATCTGCTCACCCGACGAGCATACACTAATTCAGGCCTTCGCGGAGAAGCGGGACCTTAGAAACCTAGAGATGAAGGTCCTCATACAGTCCACTAGCTCTGCTGACGTGGTTAATTATACTGAGGTCATTTCGTTGAAACTGAAGGAGGCAGGTTACAGGGTGACGCTTGCTTCACGAGGCCAAGTATAATCTGATATATCTCCTCAGCTCGCCCCTGAGTTACTACCTTATCTTTGACCTCGGCGACAGCAGAACAAATGTAGCTTTCCCTCGAGTTTGAGCATAACACAATCTTAACAAGTTTCACCCCTTCTTGTTCCACTTCAGTATCGACATAGAAAATTCTCGTAGATAGAGCGGGACCGCAAGGAAGATCCAAATCTGCCACTAATATTTTCCTATCAGTCTCATCTACTACTGACAATAATCTATTGTTTACCTTGAACTTTAATATCATTAGATCACTGGCGCAAGTTCTGTGCCACAGTAAGGGCACTTCCCCTTAACTCCTCGCGCACAGGCCTCGCAGAAGTAGGCACGATATTTCTTTTCGTCCTTTGGGCAGACGTAAACTAGATCTGTTCCTATTTTCAGGGTAGTGTTGCATATCCTGCAGCTAACCTGGAACCAACCTGTGGTACCGTGAGAATTGGTACCCTTTATTCTGAGGCTCATAGAGATTCTTTGCTTTTCCTAGGCTGGCCCCTTAAATTCTTTGCTAGACCTACCTATCTCATCAACTAAACCTACAACAATTGATTGGAGCTACCATCAATGCGCCAATTGACTTCCTAAAGTGGCGCAACTTATGACATAAATTGTCTACATGAATTAAATTGAATATATAGATAAGCTAAAAATCAACTGGAGATCTTGGCTTCAGTTAGTCTCCTTGATTTCAGGAACCTGGTCCAGTCCACTAAATTTGTCAGTAACATTGATATGAACTTCTTAGCGTCCTGATCAAGTAGGTTTCCCTGTGAATCGAACTTCTGACTAGCGAAGGTCACGAAGACCTCAGGTAGGTTGACAGGGTACATGTTAAGAAATACGAACATTTGTCTGAGATGGTATTGGGCCCTGGCACCTCCTATCATACCGATTGACGCACTCATTATGGCAGCTGGCTTACCGTCAAAGGAGTTATCGCCGTGCGGTCTAGAGGCCCAATCTATGGCATTCTTAAGTACCCCAGGTACTGAATAGTTATACTCCGGAGTAGCAAATACTAACGCGTCAGCTTCCTTTATTCTTCTCTTTAACTCCTTAACAGGTTCGGGAGGATTCCTCTCTTCATCTTGATTAAATGGAGGAATGAGGTGTAGATCCTCGTAAATCTCCATGATGGCTCCCTCAGGCAAAAGTGACGAAGCTGCCCTCAACAACATTTTATTGTATGAGTTCCTCCTTATACTTCCCGGTATTCCCAATATGCGAACCTGTTCCATGAAATTTACTTCGACAAGTAAGTTATAAAGTTGTCGTTGTTGATATGAGAAAGTCGCTATATTACTTATACAGATATAACAAGATAGGTGCAAGAGATCAGTACTTAGGAGTTTTCTTGCCTTGAAGGTCCATTGGAAATTCCATATATGCATTGAAGAGACCTGGAAAGCTACCTGCATCGCCCTAAAATTCCCGGCTTTGGCTCACCTAATCTAAGAGCCTACAAAGCTACTCCTGTAGGTAGATTAGTAACACTCTTAAGGCAAGGCCATGTTTATGTTAAGGATAAGATGGCCGAAGCCGACCAATGGCCAAAACACTATGACCCGAAGGAAGTAGAAGTGAAGTGGCAGAAGTTATGGTTGACCCATGACTTCTACGAAGAAGTATTTAAATTCAGGGATAATGATACGAGACCTTCTTACGTGATAGACACTCCACCTCCCTTCACGAGCGGAGAGCTGCATATGGGACATGCTTATTGGGTCACAATAATTGATGCTACGGCCAGATTTAGGAGATTGGCCGGTTTCAACGTGCTTCATCCTCAGGGATGGGACACCCAGGGATTGCCCACAGAACTAAAGGTTCAGTACAAACTAGGTATTTCAAAGGAGAACAGGGAGCTCTTCCTACAGAAGTGTAAGGAATGGACTGAGGAGATGATATCAAAAATGAAGAGCGGGATGATACGCCTCGGTTACAGACCAGAGTGGGAGAGATTCGAATATAGAACCTATGAGACAAACTACAGAAGGGCCATACAGAGAAGTCTCCTAGAAATGTTCAAGAATGGATACATAAAGAACAAGGAGGGTCCAGTTTATTGGTGTCCAAGATGCGAGACGGCGTTGGCTCAGAGCGAAGTCGGCTATAAGGAAGAGGACGGTGTCCTGGTATATGTCAAGTTCAATTTAGAGGGTGAAGGGCATATAACCATAGCAACCACTAGACCTGAGCTCATACCTGCAGTTCAGGCAATTGTGGTTCACCCATCTGACGAAAGATACGCTAAACTTGTGGGGAAGAATGCTCTAGCCCCACTATTCAACAGGAAGGTTAGAATAATAGCTGATGATATGGTAGATAAGGAATTCGGAACTGGAGCAGTCATGGTCTGCTCCTTCGGTGACCCACAGGATATAAGATGGATATTAAAGTATGGGCTAGGCGTAACCCAGGTTATTGATGAAAGAGGGAGAATGAGGGAGGCTGGACCTTTGAGTGGAATGAAGATCAGGGATGCGAGGAAAAAGATCGTGGAGCTGCTAAAGGAAGGGGGATACCTAGAGAGGGTTGATAGTATAAAACATAATGTAATCAGCCATACAGAGAGGTCAGACTGTGGAGCACCTGTGGAGTTCCTCATTAAGGAACAGTTATATGTTGAGGTTCTTCCGCACAAGCAAAAGCTTCTGGAGAGAGTGGCGGAGATGAGGTTCAAACCACCCAGGATGGCCTATTATCTTGAGGACTGGATAAAGGGACTTGAGTGGGACTGGAACATAACTAGACAGAGACTATATGGTACTCCATTACCGTTCTGGAGATGTGAGTCAGGCCATTTGATACCTGCTAGAGAGGAAGATCTGCCTGTGGACCCAGCTAAGGATCCTGCCCCTCGTTCCAATTGTCCAATCTGTGGCAAAGGATTGACTCCAATAACCGATGTCGCTGACGTTTGGGTTGACTCAAGTATAAGTGCGCTCTACATATCTGGATACTTCGACAGTCCTAACAGGTTCGCAAAGGCTTTTCCTACGAGCCTTAGACAACAGGGAACAGACATTATAAGAACTTGGCTGTTCTATTCTTTCTTTAGGAGCATTGCCCTCACTGGAGAGGTTCCATTCAAAGACGTTCTAGTTAACGGACAAGTTCTTGGACCCGATGGAACTAGAATGAGTAAGAGCAAAGGTAACACAGTCTCTCCACTGGATAAAATAGATGAATATGGCGCCGATCCGTTAAGACTAACCCTCTTAGAAAGTGGTATAGGAGACGACTTTCCGTTCAAGTGGGAAAAGGTGAAGACCTATAGACTTTTCTTGCAGAAGTTATGGAATGCGGCGAGGCTAACATCCACCGCTCCCAAGGTGACTCAGAGGCCAGCTCAGCTGCATCTCTTAGACAAATGGATACTTAATGAACATAAATCCATGATTAAGAAGGTAATAGATGCCTACAACAACTACGATTACAACGTGGTAGTGAAAGAACTTTACCACTTCCTTTGGGAGGTTGTAGCTGATGAGTACCTTGAGCTCATAAAGTATAGACTATCACAAGCCGATCCTTCATGTTCATACACCTTACTGAGGATAATGAAGGACGTGTTAATTCTCCTTCACCCCATAGCCCCTCACGTAACTGAAGAAATATATTCTAGACTCTACAACGAGAAAAAGAGTATCCTCCTTGCGGGTTTACCGGTGACGGAGGACATAGAGGATGACGAAAATAGCCTGGAGATAGGAAGGAACCTCACAAAGGCCACCTCTGCCATAAGGACTGCAAAGATAAGGGAGAGATTGGCCATGAATGCCCCAGTAAAGGTTAAACTCTCAGGTCCGAAAGAATTTCTAGAGAAGATCCAACCAGCCCTAGAGGATCTAGAGAGAACATTAAGAATAACCGAACTTAAGCTGGAGGAGGCCCAAGAAGTTACAGCTGAGATAAAAAAGGAGTAAGCGGTCGGACCATGGGAATTTAATCATCGCTCATAATCTTTTTCTCCTCATCCCAACTTTTCCTCTACGAACTCTGCTAACCTTTTAACGCCTTCCCTTATTTTATCTTCCCCTAGGGCGAAACTAAGCCTAACGAACATCCTTCCGACTTCTTCCGGAAATACTTCTCCAGGTATGGTAACTACACCTTTCTTTTCTATGAGGTCTATGGAGAATTTTTTCACCGAGAGTCCGGCCGTCTCCAAGACCTTACTGACGTCGAGAAATGCGTAGAAAGTTGCGTGAGGTAAGTCCAAGTTAACTCCCTTAATCTTAGACAACTCAGTGTACAGAACATCGCGTCTTCTCTTGAATAGATCCACCATCTGCTGCACCTCTCCCTTTGCCCTGAACGCGGCAAGCGCTCCCCTTTGGGCGAAACTATTGGCACAGGTGTAGGTATTAGCAGCGAGCGTTCCCATCTTTGAGATCACTTGTTTATCAGCCACAACATAGCCCAATCTCCATCCGGTCATGGAAAAGGTCTTGCTGAATCCATTGACGTAAAGAAGGTAGTCTCTCCAAGAGGATTCGTTGAGAGCGCTTGCCATTTCTCCCTCATATACGAAGTGATCATATATCTCATCAGAAAGCAATACTATTCCTCTCTCTCTCGCTATCTCAGAGAGAGCTTCCACCTCCCTACGATTCATGAGGGCAGCAGTGGGGTTGCTCGGATTATTAAGGACTATTATTTTAGTCCTTGGGGAGAGCTTCGCTTCAACTTCATGCATATCCAAATGGAAACCCGAGTTTGGTTCCCGCTTTAGCTTAGCATACACTGGTCTGCCACCCAGCAGCCTAGTTACCTCTGCGTATGAGTAGAACGCAGGGTCGAAGAGAAGCACCTCATCCCCTTGTCCCACAAAGGAGGCCATGGCCAGAAAGAGAGAAGCCTTGGCTCCCGGCGTTACAATTACCTCATCTTTCTTCACATCGGTCTTCAACCTCTCTCTGAGATCGTTAGCTATTGCCTCTCTGAGTTCATCTATTCCGAGGGCTGGAGTATAGCCAGTAAAACCTTGATCCAAGGCCAACTTGGCTTCCTCCCTGGCTACGGCAGGAGTAGGGACGTCGGGCTGACCTATGCCAAAATTGATTATTTTGACTCCCTTGGCGGCCACCTCTCTGGCCTTATCCTGATATACGAGGGTAGTCTCTCCAGATAAAGAATTCAAGTTAGGAGCTAATCTATCAATTGCTTTCATCGGTCAGAACAGAGGTCACACAGATATTAACTCTTTGATCTTTGAGGGATCTTTCATTAAGGCGGAGCCTACCAGGAAAGAATCGGCTCCAGCCTCCTTGAACTTGGATAGATCTTCCCTTCCGCTTATGCCGCTCTCTACTACCTTAAGAGCATTGCCGACCTTAGGGAGTAACTTCAATGGTGTCTCCAGATTTACGGTCAGAGTACTTAGATCCCTGGAATTGAGTCCAACTATCCTGGCCCCACAGGAGGAAGCAATTTCAAGGTCAGATTCGTCATGAACTTCAACTAAAGACTCGAGGCCGAAGGTTTTGGCGTAGTTCATGAGGCCGCAGAGTTCCCTTCTGGTGAGCAGACGAACTATTAGAAGGACGGCATCAGCTCCAAGTTGATATGCGTCATCAATTTGTGACTCAGTTACAATGAAATCCTTCATAAGAACTGGTATCTTAACAGCTCTCGCTGCCTTTAGAAGATCCTGGTAGGATCCCTTGAAGTACTTTTCCTCCGTTAATATACTAATTCCAACAGCACTATTCTCCTCCATAAATTTAACATATTGAAGGAGATCCCGTTCCTGGGAGAAGCCTGAAGGTGAACTTCTCTTAAACTCCGCTATTACGGGAGTGAGCCCCCTGGCCTTGGTCTTGATAATTGCAGAATAGAGGCTAAATAACGGCCTTTCCCTGTTGACATTAACATGTGACCTTCGCATGGAGAGGGCCACCACTTCGCTCAACCATCCCTGCAGATATCTTGGCAATCTCACACCCTGTTTAGGAAATTGTAGAACAGCTTATAACCCTCCTTTGTTCCTACGCTCTCAGGATGGAACTGTACCCCATAGATCCTATATTCTAGGTGCTGCACTCCCATCACTTCCCCATCATCCTTGGAGATGGCATTTACAGAAAGAGGTTCCTTCACTTCGTCAATAACCAAGCTATGATATCGAGTTGCCACAAATTCCTCTGGGATCCCCTGGTAAATCAAACTGTCCTTCCGGGAGATTGGACTTAACTTTCCATGCATGACTCTCTTTGCCTTTCTTACCTTGCTGCCGAAAGTATAGCCTATTGCCTGATGACCTAGGCATATCCCCAAAATTGGTATCCTTGGACCTAATCGTCTTATTACGTCGATCACTACACCCATGTCTTCCGCCTTCTCTGGAGTTCCAGGCCCTGGAGATATTATTATTCTGTCCGGTTCGATACGTTCAATGCCTGACAGTGAGATCTCGTCGTTCCTTATAACAATTACTTTAGTTCCGAGTTCAGCAACAGCTTGAGCCACATTATAAACGAAGCTATCATAATTATCTATGATCAGAGTGAGATCCATATCAAACACCCATGGATACCATAAGGGCCTTCAACTTTTGCTTAACTTCCTGCAGTTCCCCTTCTGGAGAAGAGTCGTAAACTATGCCCGCACCTGCCTGTATCCTAAAGACGTCCCCATTGGCGAAACCACTCCTTATGGTTATGGCGAACTGGGAGTTGCCGTCTGCAGAAAAATAGCCTATGGCGCCAGCATAGGGTCCCCTCCTGACGGACTCAAGCTGCTCAATAAGGTTCATGGCCATTGGTTTAGGGGCTCCGCTCACAGTCCCCGCCGGAAACATGGCCCTCAATACATCTATGGCGTTAACGTTCCTCTTCAAAGTTCCCAGAACCCTGCTAACTATATGCTGCACGTGGCTGTATTTCTCAACATACATTAACTCCGGTACTGAGACCGAACCTGGAACTGAGACCTTCCCTATGTCGTTCCTAGCTAAATCCACAAGCATTAGGTGCTCAGCCTTCTCTTTCTCAGATGCCAGTAACTCTTGCTCCAGGGCCAGATCTTGGGCCTCATCGATCCCTCGTGGTCTCGTACCTGCTATGGGGAAACTCTCCACCATTCCTTCGTTGGTCCTAAAAAGGGTCTCGGGGCTCGATCCCAGCAAGACCCTATTGCCGAACTTAAGGTAAAACATGTAGGGGGAAGGATTAACCGTCTTAAGCTTGAAATATAGGGAACTCAAGTCTCCATTCCAACTGTATCTATAACCCTTGGATGGCACTGCCTGAAACACATATCCTTCCCTTACATACTCTAGGATCTCCCTCACCGCTCCAACGAACTGATCGTCAGTGAGTGTCTCATCCAGTGGACGGAAGGTGAGACTACCTAGACTTCTCTCTCCGCAAACTGGCACCTCTCCCTCCAAGTAGACCTTCCCATTGACCTGGTCATATATGGCAACGTTGGACGGAATGAAGAACTCCATATCTGGCCAGTTTTCCCATGCCCTCGCAAATTCCTTAATTCTCTCCCAACGTCTAACAACGTCATAAGAGACGTAACCAATGGCTCCTCCCTTAAAGTGTGTCGGAACTTGCATTTGAGTAGCCTTAGTTAAAATGGACCCAACCTTCTCCTTGAGTGAGGAGAAATCTCCTGATACACTTCCTCCTAATTGCCCATCGACAGCCGTGAGATAGGCCTCAGTTCCCCACGCCACTATACTATATCTGGACTTGGTCTGAGGACCTTCAGCGCTCTCCAGTAGGGCCGCCCTCTCCTCTATTTCTTCGACACACTTGAAGATTTGAAACGGTGAAGGAAAGGAACTGATTGGAATTATCCTCATATACCCTTCACCCTCTTGAACAGTTCAATCAACTTCTTATGATCCTTAATGCCTGGACTGACCTCAACTCCTCTTGATATGTCGATTAAGTATGGCTTAATATCCATATAGAGATGAAGGTTGTCCAGAGAAATTCCACCTGCCACACCCGCCCTTGAACACTCATGAACCATGGATTTAGCTACTTCTATGTCAGTTGGAATCGATTTATCTAGGGAGTCCACAAGTACCATATCTGCGCTATCACATGCTGCCTTTAAATAAGGGAGAAAACGCCGATCTGCGGGAACATATAATATTTTCCTATGAGGGAAGCTATCGAGCGAGGACAACTCGTCAGCGGTGAGTACTCTGTGTATTTGTAGATAATCCGCGTCCTTAGCCAAAGCAAACATTTCGTCTAAACTACCAGTGACTTTCACAGCCACCACCGGAACACTAATGTGCTGCTTTATTTCCCTCACTAGAGAAGGAGGAGCAGCCCTAGGACTCGACCTCTCCAATACAACTCCCACTAAATCGGCCTTGGACGACACTATGGCATCCTCTAGCCTGGTTATTCCGCATACCTTAAGCAAAGGCAAGCCGCTTCACCTCCTCAAATTTCCTTACATCTCCGTGGCTCTCCACTATCCTCTGGACTCTATCCACTGAGCCATTGAAGCATTGCTCCGCAAGTTCAGCCCCATCCTTAGGGCTGGACGCCACACCAGCTACATAGAGGGCCAGAGCCGCATTGATCTTTATGAATTGTCTAGCTTCATTATCTAAGCCTGCCAACCCTCTAAGGATCCTGATCGCCGATTGTTTGTTGCCAACCACCCTCACCTTATCCACTGAGATTGGACTTACACCTAGCTCCTCGGGGCTGATGGAATAGGACTCGATCCTCCCTCCGTTTACCTCAACCACATTGGTAACGCAGCAAGGACTCACTTCGTCCAGTCCAGGCTCACCATGAACTAGGAGGGCCCTCTCATATCCTAAATCAGAGGCGGCGTGAGCCAGCAGTTCCATGGCTCTCATGGAGTATACTCCTATTACCTGTCTACCCACAGAGGCAGGATTGGTGAGAGGGCCAAGCAAATTGAAGATAGTTTTCACTCCTAGGGCCCGTCTCACCGGCGCCACATTTTTCATGGCTGGGTGATATTTCTGAGCAAATAGAAACGCGAAGCCCACTTTTGAGAGGAGCGAGACGGCCTCGTTGGGTTCAACGTCCACAATGTAACCCAAGGCCTCCAACACATCTGCGCTTCCAGAGCTGGAACTTACCGCCCTGTTTCCATGTTTAGCCACCGGCACCAGATGACTTATGAGCATGGCCACAGCCGTGCTTACATTCAGGGTGTTATGGGAATCACCCCCCGTTCCAGCGGTATCTAGGGTATTACCGGGCGCTGAAACCTTGATCATACTTTCTCTCATTGCCCTAGCGAAACCCACTACCTCATCAGGACGTTCTCCCCTAACCTTCATCGCAATAAGAGTGCCAGCCATTAGGGCCTCTTGGAGTTCACCCTTCACCAGGTTAGAGGCAAGCAGATATGCCTCCTCTTGATTTAGAGGCATCCCCTCAAGGACTCTATTGAGTATGGACCTAAACTCCATCTATTACGCCCCTATAGTAAGACACGAGCTTAAGGCCTTCTGTAACCCCTTCTTTTTCAAGCTCGGATATGACTGCTGTTCCCACAGCTATTCCATCTGCTCCAGCTCTCAAAGCAGATACGATATCCTTATCCCCAGATAGCCCGAAGCCCACCACGAGCTCTGACCTCACCATATTTCTAACCCTACGTATGAGAGCTCCCACATCAACAGGTATTGGAACACCAGTGGTTGGTCTGACTCCATAGTAGAGAAACATATCTGTGATCTCTCCTGTACGCTTTATGAAAGAGTCAGGTACGGATGGAGAAGTAAAGAGAACGTTCTTCAATCCATGTGCCCTAACCTTAGATACCACAAGGTCGATTTGTTGAGTGAAGTCTATAAGCAGGTCCGGAAAAAGGACCCCCTCCACGTTCAACTTTTTCAATGAATCGAGAAATTGATCCAGATGGTCAATATGATCCTCAAGATAAGTCAGAATAACCACAGGAATTTCCGCTCTCCGGGCCACCTCACCCAAGTTTCCGCTTAGGTCGCCAAACTTAGCAACAATCTCATGGCTCCTCCTTATGACGGGGCCGTCGTATTTGGCGTATCGGGGCGGAAGCCCTACCTCCAATACATCAGCTCCGGCCTTCCTTACCCCATCTATGAACGCTGTAAAATCGGAGGGATTAGGAAAGCCAAGAGTGTTATACACTACTAGTTTCCTCAACCTCCGAACCTCTTCATCATGCTCTCATAGTTGGACAGATCGAGGAGCCCGTGACCGCTTAGATTGAAGACTATGGTCTTCCTCTCACTGTTCCTCTGTGCTGACTTCGCCTCATCTATTACTGCCTTCACAGCGTGGGCCGATTCTGGAGCCGGTACTATCCCCTGTGCTTCAGAGAAAAGCTTCGCGGCCACGAATATCTCATCTTCCCCATATTCTCTCCAATTCACTTTACCCTCCTGCATGAGTAAACTTAGACTTGGAGCGACACCGTGATACCTCAATCCGCCAGCGTAAATTGGTGGAGGAACGTAGTCTCTTCCCAAGGTTAACATCTTTATCATGGGAAGTAGGCCTGCCTCATCTGGGAAGTCATATTCATACTTCCCAGAACTGAACTTAGGGACCTCAGAGGGCCCCACTGCGATCAATTTTGCCTTACTTCCGTGACCAAGAAATGGAAAGGCGAAACCACCGAAATTGCTTCCGCCCCCCACACAACCTATTAATACGTCAGGCTCCTCACCAATTAGCTCCAATTGTTGAGCGGTCTCCAGTCCCACAACACTCTGATAGAGGAGAACAACGTCCAGCACACTACCTACAAGGTACTTCAGCCTCTGTTTGAGCGCGTATTCTACTGCTTCACTCATGGCCACGCCTAAGGAACCTGGATGATTAGGATCCCGTGCTAGTGCCCTTTTTCCTGCCTCGGTCAGCTCAGTGGGACTAGGATATACATCGGCTCCATAGAGGTTCATTATGGTCTTCCTCATCGGCTTTTGCTGATAACTAACCTTCACCATGAACACTGAGGACCTAAGTCCAAACATAGAAGCCGACAATGCCACTGCCGTTCCCCACTGTCCAGCTCCAGTCTCAGTGGTCACGGCAGGAACCCCCTCATTATGAGCATAATATGCCTGAGGTATTGCCGCGTTTATCTTGTGCGAGCCTGTTGGTGTAGCTCCCTCATATTTGAAATATATCTTAGCGGGAGTTCCTAACTTTTCCTCTAACTTCTTTGCCCTCAATAGCGGGGTGGGCCTCCCTATATTAATATACCTCTCCCTGACCTCTTCTGGAATCTTAACGAACCTCTCTACGGTGAATTGCTGTCTCAATACCTCCTCGGGCATAATGTCCCGCAGAAGGTCTATCCTAGAGAACTCCGCGCTTGGAGGATCCCTAGGAGGCGGTAGAGGACGCGGAAGATCTGGTATTATGTTATACCAGAACTGTGGAACTATTTCCCTTGGGTCTAACTCCATTGGCGCAAAGGATGCACCTATCCCCCTATAATTCCATCCCATCTTAAATCTTATTGAGCCCCTTTTCAATACCCTAAAATCGGAGGCTACCTTATTAGGAATTCCTTGAATTCTCCAATATACTCTGAAAAGCTGTACTCTACGTTCTCCACATAGGCTAAGGGAGGACCTCTTCTTACCGCTTGAAGAAGGTAGTTAAGCATTTCCTCATGGCCCTCAGCCACTATCTCCACAGTGCCGTCAGGCAAATTAGAGACGTATCCCTTTAACCCTAATCTTCTCGCGTTCCTTAGCACGAAGTTCCTGAAGCCAACGCCCTGAACCTTACCGCTAACTTTGGCATATAATCTCCTTAACACGCAAACCACCTCAGTGTCGCTCCACCTCCTCACCTACTCAGGTCTTAGGCTCATCATTAGTAGTTTTTATTATCTACTAGCAAGAGACTCGGGCTTAAATGATCAAGGTCGCCATTGCGGGTTTAGGAAATTGCGCCTCAATGCTAGTTCAAGGAATAGAGTTCTATAGAAGTAAGGGTCCAGATTACACCGAGGGACTGATAACTCCAAGGATTGGAAAGTATTCAGTATCGGACTTGGAAATTGTTGCGGCCTTTGACGTCTCCGAGAGGAAGGTGGGTAAGGACGTTAGCGAAGCCATCTTCCAGGAGCCCAACATAACCAGGAAGATCGTGGAGATGAGAAGGAAGGGGGTAACGGTTGTGGCAGGGCCAGTACTTGACGGAGTGGCGCCACACATGGTGGATACCTTCAGGCCGGTGAGGGTAGGAACAATAGAAGGAGTCATAAGGGAGCTAAAGAGGACTGACGCGGAAGTCCTGGTGAATTTGCTTCCTGTGGGAAGTGAGGAGGCAACCAGGGCCTATGCTAAGGCCTCTCTGGAGGCCGGAGTGGCCTTCGTGAACGCTATCCCCGTCTTCATTGCCAGCGACCCCAAGGGGGAATACCCAAAGATGTTCAAGGAGAAGAAGATACCAGTTGCGGGTGATGATATAAAGGGCCAAATAGGGGCCACCATAACCCACAGGACAGTAACAAGTCTCTTCAGGATGAGAGGGGTGAACGTTGACGAGACGTATCAGCTAAACGTTGGAGGGAACACCGACTTCCTCAACATGAAGACTGAGGAGAGGTTGGTGTCAAAGAGAATAAGCAAAACCAAGGCCGTGACCAGTACCCTCGAAGATCCAAATATCGAAAGTGAGGGAAGGATAAGGATAGGTCCAAGTGACTTCGTTCCCTTCTTGGGAAACACAAAGGTAGCGTACATATATGTGAAGGGCACTGGTTTCGCTGGAGCTCCTGTGAAAGTGGAAATGAGTTTAGAAGTGGACGATAAGGCTAACGCGGCGGCGGTTTTAGTTGATGTGATCAGGGCGGTAAGGCTGGCCATTGATAGGGGAATGGCAGGACCATTGGAGCAGGTCTCAGCGTTCTACTTCAAACACCCTCCCAAACAGGCGCCCAACGATGAAGAGGCCCAGGCCTGGTTTAGAAGATTCATTGAAATGTGAAATTTGTTGGGAAAGGGATAGCAGGTTCATCTGTCCCTTTTGTGATAGGCATTGCTGCGAAGTTCACTTCAAAAATGGGCGATGTTCCATCTGCCAGATCACAACTTGCGAGATCTGCGGGGTTAATCTCGCAGTGGGGAGATGCGATTCCTGTCAAAGGATCATATGCGACGCATGTCAAGCGAAGTTTGATGGTGCTAGACGATATTGTAAATTATGCGCTGCAACAGCTCACAATGAAGAAAGTGGACTCAATCTGAAAGGGGGCCCATCCCACTGAAAGATTGATTAACCCCTTCATTGAGAAGGTGTGGGTAATTATAGTGCCCAAGATACCCGTCAAGGTGGTCAGCTGGGATCAGATAGTTGAACTCAGTAAAACGCTCAGCGACAAAATAAAGGAAGATGGATACTGGCCGGATGTAATAGTGGCAATAGCAAGGGGAGGTCTGGTGCCTAGCAGATTACTTGCAGATCACCTAGGAGTGGTGGACATTCTTTCTCTTAAGGTAGAACATTGGGTAGTAACTGCCTCCAGGAACCCTGAGGCGAGAGTGAAATATCCATTTAGGTTAGACCTGAAGGGGGCAAAGGTCATGATCGTAGACGACATTTGTGACACTGGCGATAGCATCGTCCTATCCCGTGATTTCGTGAGAGAAAACTTCAACGTAGGAGAGGTGAAGACTGCAACGCTGCAGTACTTAGCTAATTCAGCCAAATTCAAGCCCACCTATTACGCACAGGAGGTCAAGGACTGGAGCTGGTTCATGTACCCATGGAACTACTGGGAGGATGAGATAAATCTAGTGAAGAAAATAATAGACGAGATAGGTGTTCAAGAGCCGAAGGAACTAACAAAAATCTTCGAGGAGAGTTACAACGTAACCCCTCCCATTCCCATCACGGATATAGTGGCCGAGATGAGGAGGAGGGGGACCCTTTAGCTCACTTATATCTTAACTTCCCTATGGCTCCACTGAATGTCTTTCTTATCCACTCAGCCTCTGGAAGTTCACTGCCCACCACGTAAAGATTTGCCTTGGAACTCTCTGCCTTCTGGATTAAATCCCGATTTGCGTCATCATCGTAAATTATAAGGAACTCCACAGCCCCTGAATCGAGCGCTGCCTCTATCTCCTTGCGTCCATACACCACTAGATCGTCAGATTTGGCCAGATGATACTTTATCTCCTCTAAGGCTTTCTCCACCTCAACCAATTTCTGTCCCTTTAGAGCGTCACCAGACCTCATAACCATCTCCCTCAGTCCGTTTTCACCCTGGTAACTGATGTCCAGAAGGGGTTCTATTATCATCTTCTTTAGTCTATAATCTATATAATCACCCTCCACGAAGTCCTGCTTGGCAAATCCAGGACCACCTACCAATATCCCCTTCAGTTTCTTGTTCTCAAGATATGGTAGGAAATAGCTGTTGGCCCTCTCTCCTACCTCCTTATGGAATTCGTGAACGAGCTCCTCTATGATTCTAGCCTCACGTCTCTGACTCTGCCCTCCCTTAGTATGCTTCCCTGGTATGTAACCCTGTAGCTCTTCCAGGACTTCTAGTCTGCTTCCCCTTAACATACCTATGGTGGCTTCATCTCTCTCTATGATCAGTAAGCCGTAGACGTCGTTTTCCTCTATTAGATCCTCCAGGAATTCAGTGTGGAATTCCTTATCTGTCCTGTAGAAGTACACACTGGTTTTCTCAGGGGGAGAAAAGACTATACATTTGAACTCCTCTGTGTCGAAGTTCTTACCGCTAAATATAACTAGCCCATTATCAGGTACCTTTGATATCTTGCTTAATCTGTCTATGGCCGTGGATATGGCCATTTCCACTGCTTCTCTGGTTCTCTTTAGCTTTATGTTTTGAGAGATGGAAAGCTCCTGCCTTAGGGTGTTTGTAACGTCTGCTATTGGCCTCCCTGGAGGAATATATAGGGAAAGCAATACAGTAGCAGGTGCCTTCCACTTCTTCAGGTCCCTTAACAGGGCCTTGAGCTCCTCCTTACTTATAGTATACTTCTCAAAGACTCATCCCTGATCGAGATAATAATCTCTCATATCATATATAAAACTGACCGCTAACAGTTGAATTTATTTTCTATCACAGTTAAGATGCTATATTAACTTTACTCTTTAAAAGGTGATAACAAGACCTTACCAACTCTGCTCCTGCTCAACAATACTGAGAACGCCCGGTCAATCTCGTCTAGCCCATATATTCCGGCTATAACGGCTCTAAGTTTTCCTTCTGCGCATAACCTCATCGCGGCCTCAATGTCACTCCTATTGGCTGAAGCGTGGCCTATTACCTGCAGATCCTTTAGAATAACGTACCCCAGCCTCAACTCATACTTGGACGTGGGATCAACGTTGCCTACCTGCACTAGTCTGCCCCCTTGTCTGAGGGACCTGAGACTCTCATCAATGGTAGGAGTTCCCACCGTGTCTATTACAACGTCTGCCTCCCTTCCGACTTGATCTGCGAACTTTGAACCGAGGATCACATTAGAAACATACTTGCCCAACACCTCCAGTTTCTCCTTATCCGAGGTGACTGCTACCACTTTGGCTCCCAAAGCAGACGCCACCTGAACTGCATGCACTCCCACTCCCCCTCCTGCCCCGGTGACCACAACCAGCTCTCCAGGCTTAAGGCCGGCCCTCCTAAGGCCAGCATAGATCATTCCGCTAACGCATGGAGATATGACGGCGTCCTCTTCTCTTACACCCTCAGGAACCTTAACTAGACTTTGTGGCCTCACCATTGCGTACTCTGAGAAGAAGCCGTCAAGTTCCTCGGAATAACCCAGCCTGTTCAAACAATGGGACTCGTCGCCACTGATACAGAACCTACATGAGCCGTCGGCCGCATAAAGGGTGGAAACGACCTTCTCCCCCACCTTAAATTCTCCGTCTGATTCGATCACCTCCCCCACCATTTCGTGACCAAGGATCACTGGATACTTCATTCTAGGGTAAAAGCCCTTCAACTGAAGGAGGTCCCTATAGCATAGTGCCGCTCTCAACACTTTTACCTTAACTTGCCCCTTCTCTCTAACCGGCTCTTTCACTTGCTCCAATCTATAGGAGGAGCCCTTGGAGGGAACTATTACGGCCTTCACTTGCTAATGTTTCACTTGGAGTACTTATCGTCAGTGTATTTGAGCGCCGAGTCCAAGGCGTTGAGCCCCTCATCGAGGTTCTCTACCGTGGAAATTAAAGGAGGAGCTATAACTAACCAGGAAGGGCCATTGTAAACGTAAACGCCCATTTCCATAAGTTTGGACGCCAGTCTGTCCACTTCACTTACCTCCCCCGCTGCCCTTTGTTCATAGTCTGCGAAGGGTGTGTTCTTATCGTCCTTGACCAGTTCAACGGCCCAGAAGAATCCAATACCTCTGACATCCCCCACGGATCTGTGCCTTTCCTTCATTTCCCGCAGCCTTTTTCCCAGGTGGCTCTCTAAGTCCCTAACGTGATCTAGGATCTTCATTCTCTCAAACTCCGATATGACGGCTGGAAGGGTAGAGAGGGCCAAGGGATGTGCCTCGTAAGTGTGACCGTGAGCGAATAGATGGTCCTCAAAGAAATCCGATACATCCTTGCAGGTGCCTGTAACTCCAAGGGGGAGATAGGTATTACTGGCTCCCTTGGCGGTGGTCAGTAAATCGGGTTCCACTCCCCACTTACTGACTGCGAACCAATGGCCTGTCCTACCCCAACCTGTCATTACCTCGTCCGCTATGAAAAGTAAGTCGTTTTCCAACGCTATTTTTCTTAGTTCAGGGAGATATTCCTCTGGAGGAACTACAACGCCATTAGTTCCAGTGATGGGCTCCACCATAATTGCCGCAACGTTGGACTCCTGCTTCACAATATAGTCCACATAATTAACGCAGGCCAGGCCACACTGAGGATACTTCAACTTCAGGGGACATCGGAAGCAGTAGGGCTCTGGGTACCTTACGATCCCTTGAGCTACGTTAGGTTCAGCTAACCACCTTCTATAGTCTCCCGTGGCAGATATGGCACCGTAGGTCGATCCGTGATAAGACCTATATCTGGCGAGGATCTTATATGAGGAGCGCTTGACCATTCTGCTTATCTTCATGGCCGCTTCATTTGCTTCGGCTCCTGAGGTGGAGAAGAAGAACTTTCTTATGGATTTGGGCATAACCTTCAGTAGGGACTCCGCAGCCCTCACCTTAACCTCTGAGGTGAATGCTGGCGAGATATATGGCAACTTCCTTGCCTGCTCAATTATGGCGTCTATTATGGCAGTATTCTTATGACCCAGGTTAGTGCTTACTAATTGAGATGAAAAGTCAAGAAACTTCCTTCCGGAGCTGTCAAAGAAATATACACCATCAGCTGAGACCACGTTTATTGGCGACCATCCCCTTTGCTTCCTCCAAGTACCGTAGAGTAGTTCCCTAGTTCGTTCTGAGACCCAATCCATGAAAGTAGTGATACTTTCCAGAATATTAGACCTTCATCACAATCTAGACAATTTAGTCCACCATTTTTTAAGGGCAGGAGAGAGTTAGTTGGTGGGATTCCACTTTGCCCATAATTCAGGATGAAGATCCTGATGTCGATTTACAACAGGGAGAGGACTGGGTGAGGGTTTACCTGGATTTGAGGGGAAAAGACACTGAGCCCAAATGGCTAGTGGCAAAGGCGGATCATCATAGGCTTTACGTCTTTGACAATAAGAACAATAGTGTGGTTAAAATAATCAATTTGCCAGACGACGTGGATCCCAAGAGCGTAAAGGTTGAGGTAAGAAACGGCACTGTAAGCGTTTTTATGAGGAGATCACATTGAAGCATTGTGGTGGAGGAACTCTTCCTCAACGACTCCTATGTAAAGGAGTTCGAGGCTACTGTAACTAAGGTGCAAGGAAGCAAGGTCTTCTTGGACAGGACTGCCTTTTACCCAGGCGGTGGAGGTCTGGACAACGACGTAGGCTGGCTTCTATCTGGCTCTGAGGAGTTCAGGGTAAGCAATGTAGCTAGGGAAGGAGATGAGATAGCCCACCTTGTGGAGGGACAGATGGAGGTAGGTGAGCAGGTTAAAGGAAAGATAGATTGGGAGAGAAGGTACAGGATCATGAGGCTACACACACTCTCTCACATGATAGCCGCCATAGCTTACACCAAATTCAAGGCATTAGTTACCGGGGGGCATATAAGTTCGGAGTACGCAAAGGACGACTTCAATGTCGAGGACAAGGAGACGTTGGAGAGGATCATAAGGGAGGCCGAGCAAATAGCCAAGGAGGGAAGGAAGGTGAAAATATACTTCCTTCCCAGGGACGAGGCCTTGAAGATAGAGGGAATAGTTAAGTTGGCGGGAAGAAGTCCTCCTGATCTACAAACCTGGCGGATTGTGGAAATAGATGGAATAGACGTACAAGCTGATGGAGGGCCCCACGTCTCCAACACCTTGGAGATAGGAAACGTGAAGCTTCTGAGGGTTGAAAATAAAGGGAAGGGTAGAAAGAGAGTATACTACACAGTGGAACCTTGATAGCCATACCCAAAATCAGAAGTATAGTAGCCTCACCCTTGGAGAATCAACTTTCTTTTGCTACAAATATTAGTGGAAATTTCTCCGTCCATATAAAGGTGGGGGAGTCTGGTAGTTATCTTGCCTACTGCTCCACAAATGACTCCTACCCTATCACTTTCCTCTCCCCAATGCTACTTTCAGTGATGGAGAGTGGGAGGGGAGTTATGGTGGACCTCTCTAGACTTTCTGTGAAAAAGTTACCTTCCCCGGCCATGCTGACACACAATAACAAACTGATCCTGAGGGATGGCACGATACTCAGTGAAGACTTGAGGGAGGAGGGAAAGTTGGATTTCATTCCGTGGTGTAAAGTTGGGGACCATGTTTGGGGACTAAGGGACGGGAAGGTGGTCTCCGAATCCGGTGAGCTCACGGAAGGAGAAGAGTTGGCCTGCTCAGACTCCTCTCTTTACATTAGGAGAGATAACACCATACTTTCCCATCAGGGAGGGACGGTTAGGGAGATAGCAAAGGACCAGGAGATTCTAGGATTGAGGGCACAGAAGGGAAGAATGCTTTTCTTCAACGAAAACAAGGTTTCAGTATTCGACGAACCGTTCAAGATATTTAGGGAGGTAAAGACGGAGCACACCGTGATTGATGCGACGACCTCTCCCACCTTCGCCTACGTCCTAATGGAGGGGTATAACCTTCCGCCCACAATACTGAAGTTTGATCCAAGGTCCCCATCCTTGCAGAGATTCCACTCTCAAATATTGGGCTCCATAGAGCCCCCAAACAGCTTCAAAATAGGTGGAAGAGAGGTATTGGGCTATGTCAGGGGAGATGGATTCCTGATCTACGTTGGCAGAAGGAGATGGAGTCCGTTATTCCATGAGGACTTCAGCGTGCTTTTCCTGGAGGACCCTCAGGGGCTAGATGAAGTATCTCAATGGGCGGCAGAAAAGGGTAAGGTCATAACGATGGGCCACGGTGGAGAGTCCCTTGAGGAACCAGAGGACTTCAGGGAATATGTGAAGTACGTTGAGGAAATGAAAAAGAAGCTAAGCCTGACACTGGGAATAGGTTAATGGTTTAAGTGCGACACAAGGCTATCCCATACGAGACCTAAACTTTTCCTCAGACCATTCCTGGGTCAAATTAGATTGTTTTCAGCCTCACTTAGTGCCTGAGATATTGCCTCACATAGTTCAGGGAGGTCCTGCCTCAACGATATTCTGACGTGTCTGTCGTTCAAACCCATGAAGTCACTGGCATCCCTAATCAGGAATCCCATCCTTTTCAGTCTCAAGTTGAGGACTGATGATCTCACGGGCGACAGAGCCAAAAAGAACGGAGCGTGACTCCTATAGGTCTTGAGGCCGCATCCGTTAGACCTGGATAGAAGTTCGATCACCTTCTCCTTAGACCTAACGAGGAAGGATCTTATCTCTTTGGCACCTGCGTTGACGAGAACGTAATAGATCAAACTGTTTACCCTCCAAGGTCCAGCTAATCTCTCCAACTCCAGGGAAGCTTTTCCAAATGTGAAACCGAACCTAAGCCCTGGGATGGCCAAGGACTTAGTGAAACTGGAGATCACCAACAAATTCCCGAACTCGGCTGACAATTTAGCATGTCCTCTCACGGGACTAATGTCAACGAAAGATTCGTCCAGAAAGAGCGTCTTCCCGTAGGAAAGGAAGTTCAAGATCTCCGACTCACCCAAAACAGAACCGGTGGGATTAACGGGATTTCCAGTGATCACCCTCTCTCCAACCAACCTATATTGAAATTCGTTGTCCAATTGAGAAGCTAAATAGGAATTAGCCCTCCTGTACTCTGAAAAGTTGGGTTCTGGAACGTCGGCATTGGGTAGAAGTGAAAGAACTTGACTGGCACCGTTGAAAACCCCTATTAGCTCGGGAGGAACGTCATAGATCTCGGCCAATAGAGACTTCAAATCCCTGTAATCGTCGGGATAAACCCTATGGACTCCCTGTTTCAATGCATCAAATAACAACTCATCAATGAAGTGAGGGGTCCCCAGTGGATTGATGTTAACACTGAAATCCTTCAGTTTCTCAGGCCTACCATTGGACCACGGAACACCTCCATGCATGGGATCACCTTCCCTGTATGTACTTTAATAGAACATTGCGTTCCGCCCTTCTCAACACCTCATCCAGAGTGGAGGGGCTAATGTTAAGTCTCTTGGCGAGCTCCGATAGCCTTACTTTCCTTGGATAATCGAAGTAGCCACTCTCCAACGCCGCCACCAGGACCTGTTCTTGCCGTACTGTGAGAGGCTCTTCCCCAACCACCTTAGACACCCTCAAAACCCTGGCGTTTAAGCCAAGAAGGTCCCTTAGGAGCTCTCTGAGTTCATCGTAACCTAGGAGTGTAAGAGATGCGGTAACTATTCCGTCCCTCACAAAGGACCTCGACACCATGTGAGTATATAGGACAGCCATCGCTTTGGACTTCACTTTCAAAACGCCTAGAAACCTATCCTTACCTAACCTCAAGGGGGATTCCAATAGGGCTGACTCTTTCTCCTCTACCTCCACTAGCAACAACTGTTCTTCCCCCCGAAGTTTAGCCCCCACTACATTCATATCCATTTTAGTTTCCCAGTCTGCTCTAAATTCCAAAGTGACGTGGAGCAGCATCCCGAACATATTAGGGATCAACTTATTTATCCATGTTGCCCCTACTTCATTGAGTGAGAGAATGGGCATAGACCCCAACTTCAGGACGGCCCGACAAGTTGTAGAAGAGCACGAGGGCCATAAGGTGTACGGACCCGTCGAGGCGCCCAAGACTTTGGGAATTCACGGTACCATAGTCGGGGTGGATTTTGACATATGTAACGCAGACGGGTCCTGTATAACGGCGTGTCCCGTTAATGTTTTCCAGTGGTACGACACGCCAGGAAACCCAGTGTCTGAGAAGAAGGCAGACCCCATAAATGAACAAGCATGCATCTTCTGTATGGCATGCGTCAACGTATGCCCCGTAGCCGCTATAGATGTCAAGCCACCGTGAACGTTTTTAACCCAGTTTAGCAGTTTTGTGATGCCGCGGTAGTATAGTCCGGTCAAGCCTTGCGCCGAAAGTATACGGGCCTCTCGAGCCCGTGACCCGGGTTCAAATCCCGGCCGCGGCACTAATTTTCCCTTTAATTGAAAGAGAGCTACGTTCTCTTTATAAAGGCGTAAATGGAACATCAAGCCTTATTTTTGGAACAGCGTCACTTTCTTATAAGTAGGGTAGAAATATATGCTAATTGATGTTTCTAAACTGGACGAGCAACAAAGGAAGAGAATTATTAAGAAGTTAGTAGAGAAGTTGGGGTTATCTCAAGCTGCAAAAATGCTGAATGTCGGTAGGAGTACTTTATATAGATACGTTAACAGTGATCAGAGTATTCCTTTAGACATTGTGAGGAAAGCTGCAGAAATGTTAGCTTCAGACGAACTTTCGGACGCAATATACGGGTTGAAAGTAGTTAACGTTGACGCTACTACTGCATTATCTGTAGTTGTTAAAGCTATGAAAGATGAGAAGTTCCGGAACTTTTTCGTTTCTATCCTTTATCAATATCTAGGAGATTATTTGAAGAGTGCATCTTCAACGTATATCGTTACTGAAGAGGACGTGAAGAGGTTCGAAAAGTTGCTCCAGGGTAAGAGCAAAAGCACTATCGATATGAGGATGAGGTATCTTAGGATAGCGCTTACACGTTTGAGTTATGAGTTAAGTCCAGACGTGATCCGGGATCTGTTAGCTGAATTAGGTGAAGAAAAAGAGGGTAGGATAATAATATTATTTTACACACGACATCTCTGATTTACCGATTTTCGCTACAAGGATAATTTTCATTAAGGACGACAGAATCATAATGGACAACAAACTAGAGGAACTGAGAAAGAACTTGGTGTATATTATAAGGTAACATTAAGAGCTTTCCTCAAGGAGTGAAGATTGTCAGGGCGTACGGTGGTGGTAAGTTTTTGGTCAAGTACGACGGGAAAATTAGTGAAATTGTTAAGGAAATGGTAAACTCTGGTAGTGAAATAGAAGAGGTCAGTGAGGTAAACATGTATGAGTTATATAGGATGATAATGGAAGAGAGGGTCTAAATAGTGACCTTGAGCTCATTAAAGGGATTGCCCACGGTTCAGTTATTCTCGGTTACTCAACTTGATTGCGTATTTACGCTTTTTGGAAAAACGCTGTACTAATTGTTAACGGGTGTCTTGTTCGCCCTTTAGACTTGACGCATACACTCTAACTAGTTCACCGCAAATGTCTCTATAATACTGCTTTAGGGCCCTCTCATAGTTCGGTATAAGGCCCTTACCCTCTCCCAAGATGTAAGAGGCCAGCATACAAGATGCCTTGTTTTCCATACCCAGGTCTTTGAGGGTTAAGGCTAGGAAGAGCAGGGACGCCGGGTCTTTTGTCCTCCTATATACCTCATCAAGTATTGTATGGCTCTCCTTTAGTTCTCCTACTATCCTCAACGAACTTGCCAGCTGTATGAGACACATGTCCTTACGTACCCCTTCCAGCCCCTTTTCCAGTGAACGCTTATACAGAGGTATTGCTTCTATCTCTTTTCCTAAGTAATCTAAAACGCTCGCATATTCGTAAATAACCCGTGGGTCATCGCCGTATTTTTCGTAGAGCCCCATAAAGTATTCCTCAATTCTTTCGTCCGGTTCTTCATACCCTTTTTTTATTAACTCCTCTATATTATCAGCCATAACTTTATATCGCGTTATAAATATTTAAGTTGTCTCTTATTGTTAAAGCCTACGGAGGTAGTAAGCCCACCCTTAGAGGTCCCCTAACTCGTTACATCAACTTCACAACATGCCCTGAGGACAAATAGAGCCAGCAGTTACGGGACTTTAACGTAACTTAAGGATTTTCATAGGCCCCTATGATCAGCCTAATCGGCGCTCGAGAACCGGAGGAACGCCTCCACGCTCCTCAGGTTCATTTCCCCCACCAGCTCCCTGACGACGTTGGTCATGATAGTGAAGATCGCGAGGTACCCCTGAAGCCTCTCCATCCTCCAGTCCCAGGGCCTTGACGTCCCTTGGAGTTCCTCGATCTCCCACACGACAGGCCTCCTCGACTTCCTCGCTGAGCGAGAGGTCGGTCGTGTAGAGGTACCTGGCGTGTGTCCCAGAGTCACGTTTACATTCCCGGACTAGCAACCTCACTGTAATCGCTCGGCCTCCCAGGGTCAGGTCGGCGTAGTAGACTCCGGGGGTAGGTCTCCCACTCGGAGGTGTCCCTCCTCGAGGGTCCCCTGGGCCGACTCGACCCTGAGCTCGGTTGGACTTGAGCTCAGACACTACGTTGTTCGTCACGAGCTTCTCGGACCAGTACTGGAGTCGAAGACGACCCTGGACACGCGGAAGGGCTCCTTGAGCACGTCCAACATCTGGTCACCTCGATCTTGGTCTTGAACTCGGTGACCATCCTAAATCAACATCTTCCTCACGGCGTATGGGAAAGCTCCCACCATGAACGTCCTGCCCGTGGAGAGGTCCACTATGGCGACCGTGAGGATCTTAACCCTCTCGAATCTCCCGTTGATGTGGCAGTAGGTCCAGTAGTTCTCAGGGGCTCACGTCTACCTAGAGCGTTGTGGTCCACGGTGTCGTCCACGATGACGATCTGACCCTTCACCAGTCTGACAGGACCTCCAGTCCCTCCACGCGTCGTCGAGTTCTCCCGACGCCTCCAGCAGGTTTGCGTGGTCCAACCCGAACGTCTCAGCCGCGTTCCTCACGCTGGCCCTCCGTCAGGACCGTGAGGACTGGCGCCAGTTAACCTTCCTGCTCCTCCCGTTCCCCCTCACCACGCCCAGCCCGTTTGCCACCCTGATTAGCCTCTCCCTAGCGAACTCGATTTGTCCCTTTCCGCACCTTTTCAGCAGGAAGACGTCGAAAAATAAAAACTTCTCGCCAATAGCGACTTCCCCGTATTACCTCCCTAAGATTCCCATAACTGTTGTTATAAGAAAGCAACTAGAAATATACGAAAAGGTTAGTAGTAAATGGATTCCCATAAAAACTTCTTCAGATTCATAGCCTCTACTTTAGTAATTAAGGACTTTCTTTTAGGATTTCAGTTCTTAGGCTATCCCTTGTACATGTACTTATTTGGTATAAGTCCTTATGAGATTGGTATAATATATTCGCTTGAGTTTTTATCTAAAATTATATTTATTCCAATTCTTCATTATTTTAAGGGCAAAGAGAGGCTAAGCTATACTTTGTCTTTTTTATTTTCATCCATAGTGTTCCTTAATTTGGCTTTATATCCCTCTCTGTTTACTTTCCTGGCAAATGCTCTACTGATAGGTCTTTCAAGTTCTCTAGGTTCTTCGGTTACTGTATTCATGGGAGATTTAGATAGATCTAAATTTTCCGCACTAGGTTTTTTGAGGAGAGTATTCGCAGCCCTTGGTTTCCTTGCCTTTTACCTTACTAAGTACATTCCATTCTCTACTTTTTACCTTTCTTTCTTTCTCGTTGCGATCGTTCCTATAGTTCTGTCACAGTTTATTGAAATGAAGCCGGTTGCTGTAAAATACACCCTATCAATTGAATTTGTTAGGAGAAGTTTGAGGGAGTTTTCTTGGTACTTAACCTATGTTATAGGCATTTCACTCTTTACCAACATGATACCGATAGTAATTCACTACTACACCGGTTTATCAGTATATGATGAGGTGTTTTATTTCGTCATTGTATTTGTTATCTCTTCGATAGGTGCTTATTTTTCCAAGTTTATCAAAGGCAGATTACTTATCATGAGCTTTATGCTTTCATTGCTGATTTTGGCTCTCATGGGAATTGGATATTACGGCGGTTTCATGTACATCGCTTATTCTTTTCTCTATGCGGTCGTGTCCCCTAACGTGTCATACCTTTACGCCAGGACTGTAAACAAGGATATTGATAAAGTGGCTGTAATATCATTAGTCGGCACTATAATTACCACTCTGGACAACTTTATGGAAGGACTAATTATAAACCTTGGCTTAACGTCTTTAATCTTTCCCTTAGCATCACTTTTCATGTTCCTCGGAGTGTTCAGCAAAGTTAAGGGATTAAGCTCAGAAAATAAACCATAACTTTAGAATTCTGTGTATCTTTTTCCCAATTTAATATTGCAAATTACATTTGGGAGATTCAGGGATGGGCGATTCAGGGCTCCATTGCGATTTCTATTTGTTTCTATAGAATGAAAGTGACTTAATTGATCCTACATCAGTACACGAAAAGGGGACGAGCGCTAGGTCATACCATGAGACACTCATTCAATCACGTGGTGACCTCGCTCGTCCCCAAATCACCCGGAATACTTAGATCTATAAATATATAGCTTAAAAAGTGATCGCAACAAAGAACGCATTAATTTAAATATTTATTGGAATGAAGAACGCTTAATAAAAATGATAATTAATCTAATACGTGAACGGTTTAATAACATAAATAGTTAAAAATAAAAGAACACGTTTAAACTATATAGGTGAAAAAATGGGTACTGGTAAGGTAGAAAGGAAAATAAATGTGCACAGTAATATGTACGCATTTTTAGCTTTAATATCTATAATTCTACTAGCTATATTCCCAATAGGAATAGATGTAGGAGCTGCATTAATATATTTTGGCGTTATAAGCGGAAGTGTAGGCACTACAGCAACATTGGCAGGAGTATTTCTTGTCGGTGCAGGAGCATCAGCTGCACTTTCTAATTCTGCTAATGCTCAAGGCAACACATTACTAGCTACAGGGCTTTTTATTGCTGGTGTAGGACTTCTGGCTACAGGCATAGGGTTCGGTTAGGTGAAAATGTTGAGCAAAAAGTTGGATACTATAAAGTTGACGTTTTCTTTTTTATTACTTTCAATATTGAATTCAATATTTTCCACTCTTACTTTTAAAACTAACCCCTACCTATCTGGCGTATTTCTTCTCATAGGAACTGGATTTTTATTTATTGGAATATTTTTCGCAATTTTCATGGTAATATCATTTTTTAAGAAATCACAAAATCAATTGCTTAAAAGAGACTTAAAATTGAGTTATAATAAAAACGTTAATAATCCACTTATTTTACTGGGAAAGATCTCATCTATTTACTCGTTAACAGGAACTTTTTACTCAGGCTTAGTTTCTACCTATATAGTGTGGATTCTCCACATAACCGACATTACCTCTATAGATTTGATAATTTCGTTTACCTTAAGCTTCTTGCTCGAAATCATGACTGCCATATTAATATTGCCCAGGATAGATCCGTTTAGGGAAACTAAACCCGGAGAAATTAGAATTATTAAACTCCATGATTTTCAAGGTGGTGTAACTGCAGGAGTACTTACACTATCTCGCCACTCACCTTTCAAGTCAATCATATTTATAGGTGATGAAGACGATTCTATTACGAGAACAATAGAGGCACATGAATTAGGTCATGCGACAGAGCATCATCCAATTTTCCTTGAGCTAAGTATAATATTCCTTTTGTCTATCATCGAACCTTTAATTTGGTTTGTAGGTTTTGGATACATTATGCACCATGTAGTAATTTCGATATTCCTAGTAATTAAAACGGTACTAATTATATTATCAGCCGGTATTGCAATTCTTCTCTCTATGAGAGTGGCGGAATCAAGAGCAGACGCCTTTGCATACAAGGTAATAGGTAAAAGTGCATACGAGAACCTGGTAGAGGCACTCAGGAGAGCTTACGGTAAAAATGTAAAATCTCCTGAGGATGCTCGTCTATTGAGTAAAATTTCCCATACATCGTCTAGGAATGCTATAAAAACAGGAGATCCTTTATCGTCTATAGGCATTTGGGAATTTCCAGTAGTTTTATCCTTTATTGCATCAACAATTGCAGTAATACGTTTCAATTCAATATATATTATCTTTCCTTTACTCTTCGTAGGCGCTCTAGTAATATCCTTCCTAATAGGACTAGTTTTCTTACCAATTGTAAGAAAATATTATAGAATGACGGAGAGAGGTAGCCTAAACTTTTCCTTCCTCTTAGCTGGAATTTACATGATCTCAAGCATTATTGCACTGGATGCATACCCCAACTTATACTTAGTTATTTCCTTATTCCTAATTGGAATAATATTAGCGTTTATAATAACCAGGGCTTTTCTGGATCTTCGTAATTCTACAAAGGTTGTCGTAGCTACCTCACTAATATATCTTAGTATAAACATACTCATTAGCCTAATCAAAATTCTTCCACATGGTGGATAATATTGCTAAGTGATGTTTATCGAAAAGAAATATTTAGCATTTTGGTGAGGCTGTGGAGGAGGTACAACCTCACCCTGGTCGTAGCCGACGGGGTGAAGGCCCTAGACACGGCAATCTCCCGCTCCGGGATCAAGGTCGCGAGGCAAACCTGACCGGTCCACCTCAAACGAAGCAGGAGGGTTAGGGTCTTGCTGGACCTCCTCCTCTCCCTTGCCGAGTCCGTCCCCACCCGTGTCTCCCGTGGTAGTCCCGATAGTCGGCTTGCACGCGAAACCTTCGCCGAGTCCGTCCCCATTCGTGTCTCTCCCCTCCTCTCCTACCTCCTCGCCCCCAGGGAGCTCTGGCCCCTCCTCAGGTCCAACAACCCGACCAGCCCTTCAACTCCATCCTGGAGAGTTC
>Ga0208559_100039_pt1 | contig 44149 bp, 46 predicted proteins | sample BED_Mat_host_6_1_FD_187138 | JGI IMG/M metagenome (GOLD analysis project Ga0208559, IMG submission 187138) | Extremophilic microbial mat communities from Yellowstone National Park, USA - BED_Mat_host_6_15 (SPAdes) (version 2) | ecosystem: Environmental > Aquatic > Thermal springs > Hot (42-90C) >...
CCCACCCACAAGGCTTGGAAGCACCACGCGGTCCCACCAGGCCACGCGGGAAGCGCCCTCCATCCTCAGTTGGATGCTCTTCTTTCCACCAACCCACTTCTCGGTGTAGCCGAAGCTCATCCTCATGTACAGGTTTATTGCGGCGTTTAGCTGTCTGTCTATTCGGAGCGCGCACTCTTTACACTCGAAAACTGCCCCATTCAGGTCTTTGTTCTCCCACCCACACCTGGAGCAGAACGACGAGCTACCATAAGGGTCGAGCTCCTTCACCCCGGCCTCACCCATCTTCTCCACAAGTATCCTCGTGACGGAGCGCCAATCACTCCTCGAAATTCTGCGGTTCCAGATACGCGAGTGTGTGAACATCCCCTGCTTTTTGAGCTCTTCGAGACCCACGACTCCCGCCACGGACTGTATTACGCGAGCGATTTCGAGCTGGTGTTTTCTCGCACGGTTCCTCTCCCTTTTCGAGTACTTCGCAAGGATCCTCCTCGCCTTCTTTGACTTTGAAGCCTTCCTCTGAACGCTCCTCCTCTTCTCGAATGATGAGATGTGCACCGATGCCAGCTTCTTAGTGTCTATCCTCACCCACCCTGTCTCAGGTGAGTAGCCGTCCAGGGAAAGCAGGTTGAAGTCCCATGCGACGGCGGGTTTTCCGCCTTGGTTCCCATCCCCGTAGTGCACGGGTAAGTGTATCTTCTCTGGTGTGATTATGGGTTCACCCAGCCCGGTTGAGGACACCTCGGAGGGTAGGGGGAAATATCTGTGGGTGAGGTCTATGTGCACGTACTCATCTGGTTTAACTGTCACCCTGAGCTTTTCACCCTCAAGCTTAAGGAGGGTTTGCTTCACTCTTGCGAAGAGCCTCCTCGCAGTGGGCCTCCTCCTCTTTCTCTCTCCTTTAACATAGTTTTTGCGCCAGGATTTGAGTAAGGAGTAGGCGGTCTTTATGGCTGAGTCCACCCAGTGCGCGGCGTAAGGCCACTCTTGGAGGAGGCTTTCCCTGAGCTTCTTCTTGTACTTCCCGCTGTGGACGTCCACCTTGTACTTGGGTAGGAGCCTCCACTGCTTCTTTCCTGGTAGCTTCCTCTTTTTCCACTCTATGTTGCCCCAAAGCTCTTCGAGCACGCGGTTCACAGCGTCCCTGTACGCTAGAAGCAGTGGTAAGAGCTCCTCTCCGAGCTCATGCTTGAGCGAATAGCTCTTTAGCACGCTTCACGACCTCCTTTTGCTTATGGCTTCTCATTCCGTACAGTTTACCAGAAAATTGGGAAATTATTGTGATCAGATCTTCGACAAGTTCTTGTTGTGGCGGTTTTGCATCTGTTTGGTTTAGCACTTCGATTGTTGTTCCATGTGCTTCAAACACTTTTTTCAATGTGTCAAAACCTTGTGAGCCTGTCTTCATACAATATAACTACTTTATCAACCTCGTTGTGTAGCACCCGCTCGAGAAGCCTCAGGAAGCCCTTTCTCTTCTCGTTCAAGCCTGAGCCTATATCGGTGATCACTTCTTGTACACCGCTCTGTCTCAAATATTCAACCTGCCTCTTCAAGTCATCTTTCTGCGTATTAGAAGAAACTCTTGCATATCCAATAATGCTTCGTATACCTTTCTCTCCCTGTAACCTCCTGATTTCTGACTCAGGTATCCTCCTGCGACCGCCAGGTGTCCTCACAACCCTGATTTTGCCTTATCCCACTTCTGAATAGGGTGAAGGCCAAGGAGCAAACATGCCTCTTTCAAGGTATATAATCTTTCAGGCACAGAATACTATATGACAAGCACCTATAAAAAGTTATTTATTTTGAAACTGCTGACTACGGCGCCGCCTAAGGGCGATCGAACTAGGTTTTGAACAGAGCAGACCGAGTCCCCCCATTACTTTAGGGTCTGTCTCAGGTAAGACGCCTTTGCCGTTAAGACTGTACACTATGGGTGCGCCTATCCTTTCGGCGAATTCGTCGAGCATGTGGGATGCTCCTCTCGCACCTCCACCGATGAGTATGACTGGCTTTGAGCTCGCGTTTATCACCTCTTCAGCCTGTCTTATTATATGAACTCTCCGTCTGGCTAAAGCCGGTTTTAACGTGTGCGTCTTAGAAAGGCGTAATGTTGTTGGCGGCGCGGCTGTTACAGAACCGTTTGGATAAGGTTTGGTAGATCGCGCTCATGTTTAGCGGAGCATTAACGGTGATTGTGGTGTTACCCCTATCACCGTTACTCCAACCCACAACCGTCTGGATAAGGTGTGTATTAGTCCCCTATTCCACGCCTTGTCAAGACAGCCTTGAGCTTTACACTGCTACGCGCAGCTTTTTCGAAACCCTTTTTTGGCAGTTCACGCACAACCTTTGTGAACAACAAGCCTTATCAAGACAGCATCTTGTGTGTAACTATTGGTTTTTAAGGAGTGTGTCAGGAGGCTTTCACTTGGCACATTTTAAAAACAAAAGGCTTACTTTACAGTGTGCGTAATTATTCAAAAACTTGCGGACAAGCGTTGTCATTCCTACGTACAACGAGGCGCAAAACATCACCGAGCTTTTAAAGAGACTAAAGCGCAATCTCACAGACTATGAAGTGATTGTTGTGGACGATGGGAGTCCAGACGGAACAGCAGAGCTCGCAAAGAGCTTAAACGGCTTGTACGGTAAAATAAAAGTGATAAACCGTGGAAGGCGTTTGGGACTTGCCTCTGCTGTTTTACAGGGTGTAGAGAGCGCTCAGGGAGATGTGATCGTGGTGATGGACGCAGACCTGCAACACCCTCCTGAAATTGTTCCAAAGCTTGTCGAAGAAGTGGAAAAAGGGGCTGACATAGCGATTGCCTCGCGTTATATCAAAGGCGGGGGAATTCAGGGTTGGAGCGTGACACGTTTAATTATCTCAAAGGTTGCGACAATGCTTGCGCGCTTTTTTGTGCCGCAAACTCGAAAGGTGAAAGACCCGCTTTCTGGCTTTTTTGCCGCTAGAAAGAGCGTATTTAAAATGCGAATCGCCCCAAAGGGCTTTAAGCTTCTTTTAGAGCTTTTGAGAGAATCGAAAGACGTAAAGGTGAAGGAGGTTCCGTACGTTTTTTGCGAAAGAAAAGCGGGAAAAAGCAAGCTGAACCTGAAAGAAATAGCAAACTACCTTTCTTTGCTTTTTTTCGGCTAAAAGGTTATCACTTGGTATCCTTGATTCACATAATGCGCGATCCGCTCTCCAGCTGGTAGAAGCTCTACTCCCAAAGCCTCTAGCTCGGGTTTAATTCCCATGTTTTGCGCGATATTCACACAAGCCGAATCTATTGCGCGATTTTTTAATAGTATTTCAAAGTGTTCTTTTGCCTGCCCACTGAGTTTTGTGATGTACTCTTGACTTGGACCAAAAAAGATCACTTTTAAATCCTCGTATCTTTTTGCCAAAACCGACCTTGCGGCTACGATAATTCCCAACTCCGCTTTTTGAGGCGCCTCTTTGCCACTTATGATAAGAAACAAAACTTTTGCCATAACCACTCACCAGTTAAATGTTAGAGTAAATCAAATAAAGTGCGACCACAATAACAATCGCCGAAAAAATAAGTTTAAGTGTTCTTTTTGGTACAGAGTGTTCAATCTTTGTTCCGAAGTATCCGCCTAGCACGCCACCCACTAAGTAAAGCGCGGCGATCAAAAAGTCCACTTCACCCGCAAGAAAGTACCTTAAAGCGGCGACCACACCGAACGTTCCCACAGAAAGCAATGACGTGGAAATAGCTTCGACGATCGAAATTGACGTGGAAAACATCAAACCGGGTACGATTAGAAAGCCGCCGCCTATTCCGAAGTATCCCGCTGCGATTCCAACAAGAAAAGCGGTTACAGTTAGTCTTGTCCAGCTTGTGCTCTGCCTTTGTGAAGTGGCTGTGTTGTTTCTTAACATAAGTAGTGCGACAATTATCATAAGCACACCAAATAACAAAAGTAGCGTCTTACCAGGCGTGATTAACCCCAAAGTCGCACCGATATAGTCACCAAGCGCACCAATTAATGCGAAAACCAAGCCGGGTTTAAGTTTAACAGTTTTATGGCGCATGTGTTGAAAAAGGTTTATGTAAGCGTTGACGCCCACCGCGAACGCTGTCGTGCCAATCACAAGGTGTGGATATTTGGAGTATCCCACTAGGTATAGTAACAGCGGAACTGCGAGTATCGAACCACCACCTCCGATAAGTCCTAGCGAAAAACCAACAAGGAAACCAGAAAGAATCGCTAATAACGCCTGTAGTGCGCTTGGTGCTGGAAACATTCTTATCACCTTAACACAAAGCTAGCTGTCACTGGTGGTGTGTATGGAACGTATAGCGTCACGTTGTACAAACCAGGAGAAAGTGGCGGTAAAACGAGAGTAAAGCTAGCCTCAGCACCAAGCCAAAGCTCGAAGCCGCCAACTGGGTTTACGCCGTCTTTTTTGTTGAGATTCCAAGGCGCTTGTTGAATTTTTACAGTGTGCGCGTATATTTGGGTTGAGTTTAAGATAAGAGTGTAACTCGTATTCCATATTTTGATTAGCGACACACTAGCTGGATAAGCGTCAGGCCCGTTCTCATTAGTTAGGTTTAGGGTGAGCAAAGTGGCTTGTTTTGTGTTCTCCGCTTGTACCGCCACAATCACCACTTTAGGTGTTTTTGAATAGTTGTGCAAAGGTCCAAAGAGATTTCCATACGCCCACTGTCCAGTTCCTAGAATGAAAAGTGCGACTATTACTGAAAACGTCAGAGCCAAAGTTTCGCGTCTTTCCATTTTTTGTCACCAAAGCTTGATGTGTTTTAGTAAAGGAACGTTGAGTAACCCCCTATCTCCGTACTTTCGAAACAGTAAAGAATCCAATCCAAACTTTCGTCCAGCGGCTGAGAGCATGAGCACAACCCCACCAGCAAGAAGTAGGCTTCCTATTTGCCACTCATCTTCGCAAGTTGAGCCAAGCCAAAAAGCGGGTGCAAGCGAAGAAGCCATGAGAGCACTTCCAAAACCCGCAAGCCTTGTGAAAAGCCCAATAACAAGTAACGATCCTATGACAAGCTCAAGCACGCTGTACACAACCAAAAAAGGAGCGCCTATTGCCGGGTTTTCGAGAACAAACTTGAGAAACGGTTGGAAAAACCCAGCGTGTGGCAAAAAGGTAACAAGCTTTCCCAGAACGAAAGAAGAAGAGGAAGGATTAACTTTGTCAGGTGCCAAAACGAGTTTTCTCAGCCCACCGTCAAACCACATCCAGCCTACGCCAATTCTCAAAGGAAGTAGATACTCTGAAGGCGTAGAATAATCCAACTGTTGCAACTTTTCACTCATGACTATCAGTCATATTTATGACAAAGAGTAATATAAATGTTATCTCAAAAATTTTGTTTTCTGCAAAACTTCGACAGCTTTCAAAACCTGACTCATTTCTTCTCCACTAAACAGAACAAAAAGCTGGTTTGCCCTTCTAATAATGTTACTCGGTGTTATCTTTTGAAAACCGAGCACCTGCGCGATATAAGCCGAAGACCCTGGCACTAAACCAGCCTTGCCCTTTATCACTATTTCAAGTAAAGTGTACTCTTTTTGCGGTTTTAAGTTCAAAGAGTGTGCAAGCGAACGATCGAGCAAAACGCTCACCGAACCTTCGGCCACAAAAAGAATCATGAGAGAGTCTTGAGAAATGTGGCTTGACGTAAGCTTTGAAACAAGCTCTGGAAACTCTTTTAGTGGAAAACTCACCTCTGTGATGCCCCGCACGATGTGGTAGTCCGCTTCAGCAATCGAATTTGCGATTTCAAAGTAGTCCACAGGCTCAGCTTTTGTGGCCAGCCTTCTTAGCGCTTGAACAATGGTGTTTAGGCGCACGCTTTCTCCTGTAAGCCTTTCTATACCAGGTCTCAGTCTTTTGGCGAGTGCTGTGTAGTTTACCACACCAGAACTAAGGAGCTGTGCGGTGCAAGGATCGGCTAGCACAAGCTCATGAACGACATCAGTTAATTTTGTTGACACGTAACTAAAAGCGAAAAGGGTGTCATAAATATTACTTTTCGTAATATATTACAAAAATATTCACGCATTCTTAATGCTTTCAGGTGGTAAGTACGGAAGCTCCTCCTCTTTATATCCTTCGTTTCGCATGCCTCTACGCTCAAACGCAAGTGCTACACGTAACCACTTTGGAAAATCTTCTTCGTGTAATCTTTGCCCAAGAAAGACTGTTAACACAAGATTTAGCACCAAGGCGGCCGCGGAAAAACCAGCAATCCAACCGCCGATCGCGGCAACTTGGTAGTATATCTGGTAAACCGCAGGCCATGCGACTTCTCGCCTGATTGCGCCGAAGAAGCCTCCTACGTTAAATGCCACAGCAAGTAGCGCCATTCCGATTTGCCAACCCCAGAAGTTTATCCAAGCGAGCGTTTTGCTGTACCAAGCTCTGTGAATTATCGACGGTAAAATGAAGTAAAGCACTCCAAAGAAGCCGCCAACGATAAAGAGCGCAAGCATTATGTGAAAATGTGAGGGCAGCCAAAGCGTGTTGTGAATTGTCGGATCGGTCGCAGGTGATGGCTGAACGGGTTCTGCTTGAATTCCACCTATTATGTTCCAAACGATCGAAGCGTAAAGAAAGGCAAGGGTTACGTCCCACTTGAGCTTTCTTGGGTCGCCCAAAGTTATTAAAACCAAAAACCACACAACAGCGAAAGGAATTGCGATGAGCGCGGTGGAAGTTTGCGCGAACACGTCTCTCAAAACCAAAGGCCAAGGATCTGTTGCGATGTGGTGAACGTAAACCGACATTCCCAAAACGAAAAGAACGGGAACCATCCAGCGAAGAACCCTGTAGCTATAAATGGGTCTTTGCGCGTAAAGCGGGATGATCGTTAAAGAGGCGCCCAAAAGAGTGTACGGTGCAAAGTAAACGAGCGGGTGGTCGGCGTACCAGAAGAGTCCTTTCCAAACCTCGGAATTTGGCACACCTGTAAGATTAATTCCGAGCTGTCCCAAAGGCGAAAACAGAGACCAGATCACAGCACCGAAAACAGACATATTAGCTAACGCCATTTGAATCATGTCCATAACGATGAAAGCCACACCCAAAGGAAGTAGCCTGCCGTTGCTACGCCAGTTGAACGAGGTGGCGATGATGCTCGTCATCACAAGCCACTCGCCCGCGATCATGAGGTCGTAACCTATGAACCAGTTACTAGCAGGCATAAGAGGGTTCAAAAAGGTAAACATGTACTGGTTTTGTGGGCCTCCTAGTAACATCATTAGGATTCCAGCTGTGGAAATCCAAAGACCTGCGTTTGCGAGTTTTGGATACTTTACAATTCTTGTGCCTGTTAATAGTGGAACGAGATACAAACTAACGCCGAACACAACATCAAAAGCGAGTCCAAAAACCATAGACATAACATGATCGGTCATTATTTCAAAATACACCACAGGCGACACGACATAAGGCACTCCAGTGTTTGTCAAACCAGCTTGTGAACGCAGAATCAAAGCAAACGCACCGCCCATAACCAAGAATATCACCGCCACTAGGATCGTTTTCAAAGATAACAAGCGGTATTCTTCACTGTACATAATCCTTAGCCAAAGAGGTCTACGACTTTCTCTTTCGACCACCTTGCGATACTCTCGATCCCAGTCCACTATAGTAAAAGTGCGTAATGTGGCCACGCTTTAACTTCACACACGTTACGAAATAAGAGTTTTTTTGGAACATGTTCCTGAAAATCGCTCATAGTTTCTGAAAGGTTTATACCAAAAAGGTGTTGTGCATGTCTTCTCGTACTTCGGATTCCGCACACTTTTGGCTGCTTTTTTGCGGGTTACTGGGCGGAACGCTTCTTGAAATTTTTCTTCATAACGATTTTCTTTACCAAACTCCACAAATTTTAATCACTTGGAGCATAGCGGTTTTTGTTTACTTCCTTTGGAAAAAGCCCTATCTATTCTCACACAAAGAGGGTCCCAAGTCTTGGATTATGCGTTGGCTTATGACCACGAACCATCGAGACATTGGGATAATGTACATACTCACATCATTTTACATGGCTTTTGTTGGAGGGGCGCTCGCAATACTAATGAGGGCCCAGCTTATGCATCCGAACAGCAGTCTTTTAGTTGGCAACCAGTACAACGAGGCTGTGTCGGCACACGGGCTAATTATGGTGCTCTGGTTTCTTTCACCTTTTGCGTTTGGCTTGGCGAATTACATCGTTCCTTTGCAAATAGGAGCAAAAGACCTGGCCTTTCCGAGGCTTAACGCAATGTCATTTTGGTTTTACGCGTTTAGTTGTGTGTTACTCATATCGTCATTCTTTTTGCCCGGTGGAAGCGTAAATGCGGGATGGACGCTTTACGCACCGCTTAACGGAGCGGAGTTTATGCCAGGCGCAGGGCCTACGGTTTCTCTTCTTGCGCTACTCATGCTCATCGCTTCTGTGACTATGACAGGAGTGAACTTTCTTGTTACGGTTTTTACGATGCGCGCGCCCGAAATCACCATAAGCAAGATTCCCATGTTCACTTGGTTTATAGTGTTTACCGTGATACAAATGGTGTTCGCGTTTCCCGGACTGCTTGCGGCCGCGCTCATGCTTGGAATGGATAGGGTGGCTGGTATGCTGTTTTTCACGGCGCGTGGTGCTTCGATGCTGTGGGACAACCTGTTTTGGTACTTTGGCCACCCTGAGGTTTATATAATTCTTTTGCCAGCTTTTGGAGCGCTTGCCGAAATCATTCCTGTGTTTTCTGGTCGAAGAGAGTTATACGGAAAAAAAGTGTTCTTAATTGCCACATTCACCACGGTGATCCCTCTTAGTCTGTTTATATGGGGGCATCATATGTACACAACGATTTTACCTTTACCCGAAAAAGAAATGTTTGAAGTAGGAACCGAAGCGATTTCGCTACCTTTTGGATTAATGGTTTTTGGTTTTCTTTGGACGCTTGAAACAGGAAGAATTCGACTGTCAACACCCATGCTTTTTGCTTTGGGTTCGCTTGCGCTTTTTATAATAGGCGGTATCACAGGGGTGTTTCTTTCGTCAATCGTCTTGGATCAAGAGTTTCGTGGGGCGTACTTTGTCGTTGCGCACTTTCACTACGTTATGGTGGGCGCTACGCTTTTTGGGTTATTCGCGGCTCTTTACTACTGGTTCCCAAAAATCACAGGCAAAATGTTTAGTGAAACTCTTGGAAAAATTCATTTTGCTCTTAGCTTTTTGCTCTTTAACGTCACATTTTTCCCAATGTTCTTTTTGTACCAGATGCCAAGAAGAATCTTCACTTATAACGTGGAATCATGGGTTTTACCAAACTTCGTGGCTTCAATCGGCGCCTTTCTTTTTGTCGCAGTTCAGGCGATCATGGTTGTGAATCTTGTGTTTAGCACGCTGTACGGCGGCATCGCTCCTAAAAACCCGTGGGAAGCGCACACCAGCGAGTGGCAGAGTGATGAAGCGCTTGTGACGTTTTCTCAGACATCTCGTTCACAAATAAAGCTATCATCTCTTCTTTTGCGCTTGATTTTTGTTCCCACTACAAAAAACATTACGATTCAAAACAATCAGGAAATCAAAGAAGACGTTGTCGTTTTGGAACACGTTAGCTCAAAACCTGTGACCATTGCCGCAGGTTTGACGCTTTTTCTATTTGGATTTGCTATACTTAACTACGTTTTTGCAGGGCCAATTTTTGTGCTTGGACTGTTGTTGACGCTATACGGTTTAACTGGACTAGCCAGAGAAAGTTTGCACGCTAAATTCAACGCTTTTGAAAACGGCTTGGTTGAGGCATGGCCGTTTAAAGGCGTGACCCGTCTTCGATTAGCAGTGTGGATTTTTCTTCTTTCTGAAGTGATCATGTTTACAACAATACTCACATCTGACACCTATTTGAGAATGCTCACGCAAAACTGGCCTGCGATAAATACGCTCCACCCAGTGCTTCCTGGTTTGCTTCTTACAATAGTTCTTCTTTCAGGTAGCTTAACCGGATTTTTGGCGTTGAATAGCGCAAAAAACGGAAACAACAAGCGCGGTTTTCTATGGCTTTTGGTCACGGTTGTGCTTGGTTCTCTTTTTATAATAGTAGAAGGCGACGAATGGTCGCAGCTTTTCGCGCAAGGTTTAGCTCCTTTTTCAAACAACGCTCTTTCGACCTACTTCTTTACGACGGGCGTACACATGGCGCACGTCCTTTCGGCGATTTCTGTTGCAGTTTACTTGCTTAGAAAGCTATGGGTAAATAAGAGCGATTACGAGGCACTAGAGGCTTGGGCGATATACTGGTCATTTGTTGACGCGATTTGGGTAATTCTTTACTTCTTTTTCTACCTTGGGTGAGAGCATATGCGGAAGTCATCGCTTGCACTTGTGATTTGGGGTTATCTGATTTTTACGGCGATCTTAGAAACTCTGCTTGCGTTAACACAACAGAAAATCGTGTTGGCGCTGATTTTTGCGCTTGTGGTGTCACAGCTCACTTTGCTTGCGCGCTACTTTATGCACTTAGACTCTGAAAACAGATATCTACGCTGGATTTTCGTTGCTTCACTCATGTTTGCTCTAGGACTGCTCACAGGCGTGCTCACGTCATTGGTTTAGAGGTGAAGGGAGTGGTTCTTGTTTCACCTAACGTCGAACTTTGGAACTCTCTTTTTGAGCTCTTCCTTGTTTTTGGAAGCACAATAGCTGTTTTGGTGCTTGGTTACATGGTTTATCTGGTAATTAAAAACAGAAGTTCTACAAAAAGCGTTAAAGAGAGCGGTTCTAGCAAGCGATTTGTTTTGGTTTTGTTTGTGATCATGTGTGTCGTGGGCTCTACGCTTTACGTGTCTTTAGAAGAAGCCACACCGTTTTACTATAATCCCCCTTCTGGCCCAAAACTTGTCGTAAGAGTATACGCGTACCAATGGGGCTGGAACTTTACCTACCAAAATGGCAAATCATTGGTAGACCTGCTTATCGTGCCTGTTAACACGACCATAGTTCTCAACATCACCTCAAAAGACGTGATGCATTCACTTGGTATACCAATGTTAGATGTTAAAGCGGACGCGATCCCAGGCTTTTGGAACACGCTTTGGTTTTTGGTGACAACTACTGGTAATTACACGAGCGCAATAAGATGTTATGAGTTGTGCGGTGCAGGTCATTCTTACATGCTCGCTAACCTTGACGTCGTGACTCAAAAAGCGTTCTACGAATGGTACAATTCGTAATCGTCCGCTCAGCTTCGTGGGTCAAGGCGCACTTTTCAAGAACTTATCTTATAACCTCGCTTAGAACACGTTTTAAGGCACGTCTGAGTTGGGTGTCAAAGGTTGAAAGCGGAATTCCTAGTTTCTTAGAAAGCTCTCGAGCGGATATCTTTTTTGGCACATCAAAGTATCCTTCTTCTAAAGCCCTTTTTAACACATACAAACCGTCAATTGAAGGTGGTCTTCCTCTAATTATTTTCATTTCTAGTTGATTTGTGAGACTCTTTTGTCTGATGTATTTTGCAATAAGGTTTGCCTTGCGCAAGTTCTTTACTTCTAGCGTCCAGTAAACCTTGCCCTTTGAGTCAACTTTTTCCTCAACTGGAGAAGATTTGTCAGAAGAGTACTTTGCAAGGATTGTGTAAAGAGGGCAACGCGCAGGGGGTATTGTAACTCTGAGCGTCACACGCCTACCGTCGTCCGTTTTTGACAGCACGCGCACACTGCTTGCAGGCGGGTAATTATAAAGCCAGTTTAAGGCTTTTTCTACTGCACCGCTGTCCTTTCCAAAAACTTCCACAATTTCTACAATTCCGTGAGCATACCTTTTCCAATAAAGAAACCGTGTGTAAACCCCAAACTCTGTTGTCAAACAACAAGCCCAACACGCAGGATAGTAAAGGCTGTATACGACGCGCATTCTATAATAAATCACGCTATTCTTTATATTCTTTTGGTAACAAGAGCAACCTCTGAATAAGTATTCGCGCGGAAGGTGTAAGCGCCGTGCATCTTTTCGGCTGTCGGTGTGCCACGACTGGTTTTAGTTTGGACACGAATTTCGCTCTACTGTGGTACGTAGGTATTTATCCGCATGTCGTACGCATAGTGAAGCTTGGGCTTAAGCACACCAGACCCCACACGAGTTCACTGGGGTCCTTCCGCTTTTCCCCTTGTCAATGGGCACCACGCCACGTAGTGAAGTGAGAAGCACCTTCCATCTTCAGCGGGCGCGCATGCTCCCTTCACCACCATGTTCGGGTCTCTTGCGCTCACGCCCAAGGTGGCCCTAGAGCCGCTCTGTGGCACGTCGACTAGCTTCTCCAACCAAGAAAAACCATGCGCAACCATACAAATTTTTGAAACTGCTGACTACGGGTTGACAATTAATTGCGCTTTCGAAGCATCTTTGGATGAGGCGATTTCCGCGAGTTTTTGGCCTTGATGAGCACGAAGCTCATGAAGAGTTGTTAAAGGAGAAGAGGAGGTTGTTCAGCAAATTAGAAAGACTCCTCCACCTATACAGAAACTTGGCGTCCCATCTGGTTGAGACACTTCACGAACTAGGTGTTTCAACCATCTATTTGGGCTACCCCTTCAACATTGAACAAGGCAAAAAGTTCACGGCAAACATGTGGTATACCGTAAACTAATGGATGCTATTGAGTTGAAGGCTCAAGAGTATGGTATGAGAGTGTTTGAGTTAGTTGAGTACAACACCTACAAGGTGTGTATTCACCACAACATGTTAAAAGGCATCCTAGAGGTATAGCCAACTGTCCGTTAGGTCATAAACTGCACAGCGACCTTAACGGTATGTTAAACATTTTAAAGAGGGCAACAAACATTGTAGTTTCGGCAATTAAGAAGCCGTTGTCTTTCATCGTAGACCACAACGGAGTAGCACCCGTAAAGGAGTGTAACCTTTAAGACCTCGGGGACCCTCGCGCTTAAGAAGCGGGGAGGAGGTCAGTACCGCTAACCAACTTTCTGAAGATTATCGTAACTCAACAAAAAATTTATTAGAAAGTATTTAAAATTAATGCCATATGGACAAACAGAACGTTCCCTTGGCATTAAGCTTCTTATTCTCAGGTATATTGGTGTTGTTGTATTTGTTTTCGACGGTAATACGCAAGGCTTGCTTTGGCCCGCCCCCCAATTATCTCTGCCCAGTAACAGGCGTCGCTTATTTACCAGTTGGTGATGCGATCGCTTATTCGTTACCAGTTATACTTGGTTTAGTAATATCGATAGGCACCTATGTGGAAATGCGATGGCAGTACCAAAAAGGATTTGTCGCAAGTAAAGGCGCTTTCATATCAAAAGTTTATTCAAAGGATATTGAGTAAATGCCTTATATTTTTACATTTACAGTAAAGATTGTGTCTAGATAATAGTTTTCTATGCTTGGAAGCTACACGCCAACCTCCAAGCAGGCACTGTCAATCCATGGTGTTATAAGTGTGAAAATTTAAGCGTGCTTAATGCACTCACTGCGAAGCTTGCATCGGAAATTTGTGTATAATGTCAAATTAAGCACAAATTGAAATGTTTTATACCTTATGTCATATTTGATATAAATATGCGTAAGTGAATAATTTTTAGTTTTAGTAACGCTTATTAAGCCTGATTATCGAAAACACTTTTGATTGCGCCGTGTTCCACGCGATCAGTTCCACTAAAAGCAGAACTTATTTAGTAACATTTGTGATTTTGCTTTTTGCGCTGGGTGTAAGCGTATACGCGCTTTATTCTAGTGTTGGCGTATCGGCGCAACCAAGTGCCAACATAATAGCGTATAAAGTCAAGGGAAACGCAGACATACAACATCCTGGTAGCGCAAAGTTTTGGCAAGACATTCCTTGGGTGACGATTCCGCTTTCTGCGAACGTACCAAATGGCGGTCACACACCCGCGATAAACGTCAAAGTAGCTTGGAACGGAACTTATATTTTTGTTCTTCTTACTTGGAACGCCACAAAACCGAGTAACAGGATGTCAAGCGTCTTTTCACTTGGCGGCGGACCCTTTGGCTTTCCTCCGCTTTGGTACAATCAATCATCTGGTCAGTTCGTAGTTGCTCCTCCACGCTCGGTTGAAGAAAACATCGTAAAATACTACTATGTCAACTCAACTTATTATTCTCAAGACAGGGTTGCGATGATGTGGTATCTAGGTGGACAAACGGGAACTCCTGATGACTGTATGGTTGTCGGAAGACCAAATGGAGGCGCACTAGAAGCAGGAGGAGCGGCAAACATTTGGGACTTTATGACTGGGGCAACTTGGAACACTACAACACCGTTTCTACCACAAATAGGCTACCCACTCACTCCTTTAAGCAAATTCTACAATTGGTGGAATCGTAATGTGAGTTTTACTGGCGTGGACTACCAAGCACCCCCAACTGGATTTGCGCTTAATCTTTACACCAATGCCACTGATCTTTATGAGGTTGGTTTGGGAACCGGGCTTTTCTATACCGACGTTGACACGAACCACACCGACCCATTTGTAGTTCAGGCTAACGCTATAATGGGAGCCCATTCTTGGACGGTGGAAATGATTAGACAAATCGGTGAACCTGTTGGTGGTAATCCCTATCTTGTGAACATTACGCCTGGCAACACGTATGACGTTGCGTTTGCGGTTTGGCAAGGGTATTACGGTGAGAACGCGTTTATCAAATCGATTTCAACGTTCCAAACTCTTTACATATCTACAAGCCCACCGCCAGCGCCTCCAGGCGCGCTAACGCCCGCGGTTTTGGTCGTGATCATTGGATTGGTGCTTTCAATTTTGACGCTCGTTGTCACGGGCTCTCTTATGCGCAGGGGGTGAGCGGTTTGGCTCAAGTGCAAGATCCTTCTCGTAGACGCTTTCTTAAGTCTTTGTTGGTGATAGCTGGTGCTGCGACAATAGCTGGCGCTCTTCCTTCATTACGATATCTTGTCCCTCCCGCAGTGGGTTTGAGCTCCTTTCCGACGCTTTTACTCGTGGACTCTTCAGGAAATCCCATCAAAGCTTCAAGCCTACCAGTGAACTCCCCTCAAACTTTCCAGTTCTCTTATCCGCTCACTAACGAACCAAACTTTCTTTTGAATTTAGGGGATGATAGCGGAAATCCGGTTGAAATCCCACCAGTCGACGTGGTGATACCCGCAACAGGAGAAAAATACACTGCACCAGGTGGTGTTGGTCCTCATAAGTCGATTGTCGCTTATAGCGCAATTTGTCAACACTTGGGTTGCAAGTATCCAGAACTTCACTTTTACCCGCCTGGATATACCGCGCAAACCTTTAACGGGCCAATGTCTAAGGTGATTCACTGCAGTTGCCACGGTAGCACCTATGACCCTTATCAAGGAGGGAAGGTTGTTACAGGTCCCACGCAGTATCCTCTGCCCGCGGTGGTGTTACAGTGGGATCCGACAACCGACCAGCTTTACGCAACAAGAATGGTGGGTCCAGTGATTTACGGTCATGCGAGCGACCTACAAGGTGGTTCACCGCCAAGTGGAGACACAACAGTGGTGGAGGACGTAGGAAATCCGTTTGGATAGGAGGAGACGTGTAAATGAGTTTACGACAAAGATTTATCAATTGGTGGAGTGACAGGCTACACATAAAGGACGTTCCGCTTTCAAAAATTCCTGACTACATGTATTCCGTGAATTACTGGCTTGGATCAATGGTCGCCGCCGCGTTTTTCTATGAAATAATAACGGGTCTATTCCTCCTACTTTATTACGCGCCAAGCGAACCGTACACGCAAACCATGTATCTTATTCAAAAGGTGCCTTATGGCTCATTGTTATTAGCAACCCACCTTTACGGCGCTTACGCGATGATCTTTCTTGCTTATGTTCACATGTTTAGAAATTATTTTGTTAAAGCCTACAAAAAACCTCGAGAGCTTCAGTGGATGGTAGGAGTGATTTTGCTAACACTGTTACAAGGTGTTGCGTTTATGGGCTATAGTATGACAGGAGACATCTTGGCCACGGACGCCGTCGATGTAGGGCGTGGGATCACAGAGGGTTTCCCTTTGGTTGGAAAGCTTTTCGAATCGATAATTTTTGGTAACGGCACCACTTTAGACTTGTTTACTCGACTTTTGGGTTATCACGTGCTATTGGTCGCTCTTACAGGATTGCTCTTTGGGTATCACTTCTATCTTGCGGAAATGAACGGCTTCATGCCACATCCAAAAAAAGCTGCGTACAAAGCGCCCGCGATAATCGACCAAAAAGACACAACTCTAAATCCATGGTATCCGAGAAACCTGCTCTACATGTTAGAACTCGCGTTCTTCACATTTGGCTTTATAATCATCATACCTTCAATCCTTAGCATTTTACCTCATGTTCCGATACTGTTTTCTCCGTATCCGTCTGTTTCGCCCACAAGCCCGCAGGCAAAAACTATACCCGCCTATCCGCCTTGGTTCTTCTTGTTTATGTATAAGGTTCTTGATTTTAGACCCCTTTCACCATTTGATGTAGTGATAATTTCTGCGTTCGTTCCAATACTTTACTTTTTGTTCGTTCCTATCCTCGATAGGAGCGATAGCTTACACCCATTAAGTGGATGGGTTTTTCAGGCAATAGGCGTAATTGCGATAATAAACTTCATTCAAGCGAGTGTGTGGGCGGCTGTTGCGCCAGGAGTTCCGGTTGAACCAAATGTTTATATTCCGGTGCTCGCCGAACCTGCGATAATCGTTTTGATAGGTTTTTACTTTTTGGCAAAAAGGTATGGCCCGCACGCTCAGCCGTCTACAAACGTTAAAGGAGCCGCGATGCTTATTACGCTTTTAGCCACCGCTATTGGTTTATTCACAGTTACCTCAAATTCGATATCGTCGTTGGTTGAAAGCTTTAGCGCTACAAAGGTCGTTCCTGTGATAAGCGGGCTTTTGAGCACAGGTTTGATAGGCGTAGTGTTGATGAAAATAGAAGTGACTTCAACCGAAAAACCTCACGTTAAAAGCATGAAAAAGAAAATCGGTTTGGGCTGGGTTTACTTCTTTTTGACGTTTCTTGTGGTTCTAGCGGTTATAATAGCGGTGACGATTTGGAGTTTCGATCCGATTACGCAAACATCTTACTTTGGTATAGGTCTTGGAACGCTTTTTGTGATCTTTGGTGAGGTAATAGCGCTTTACCACTATGCGGTTTATAGCTATGCGAAAAAACGTGGCGAACAAAGTGGCTAAACCGTTCTTTACAAAGCTACAAATTTGGCGTGAAGAACATGTTGGAATTATCGCGCTTAACAACTTTTCCCAAAACTTTTTGGACGAAGAGTTGGTGGACCAGCTTTCTAGCGCTCTTACGATTGCGGAAGGAGATGAGAGGATTAAGGTTTTGTGCATAACAGGAAGCGGTCCCACATTTTTTTCTGCGGGCGTGCGATGGGAAAGGATTGAAGATTTAAAAGGATTTATCCAAAAGACTCACGCCCTTGCTTCTATTCTCTTAGCTTTGAGCAAACCCACGGTTTCTCTCGTCAATTCGCACGCCTTAGGTGCGGGATTTGAGCTTTCACTTCTTACGGATTTTAGATTGAGCGCACAGGGAGCAAAACTCGGTTTTCCTGAAGGAAGACTGGGTTACCCCACAGTTTTCGCTAGTTTTTACATTTTGAACAAAATTGTTGGCCCAAGCGTAGCCAAAAAGATTCTAACACTTGGGGAGATGTTTGACTCTCAAACCGCTTTGCAACTAGGACTTGTGGACATGGTCTTCGAGAAAACAAACTTTTATGGTGATGCAAAAACTTGGGTTTCGTCGCTTGCGAATTCTAGTAAGATTCTTTCTGCGACAAGACAAGTTGCGCTAAACCCATTGGAGTTTAGGCGTGCACTCGACCTCGAGATGATCTACGCGATGGAAATTTCGGAGAAATTCAAAGAAGAGGGGCTGAGCGAGCTCAGAAAGGCAAGGGAGAAGGTTGCCTTGTCTGGTGAAAAGAATGGCTAAAGAGGTCACAGAACTCACACACTCGCTTTCATGGGTTTTTCTTTTTGTGTTTCTCCTTCAAATAATTTTCCAGCAGTTGTTTTTGAGACTAGCCCCTTACCTTTTTGCTTCAGGTATCGCTCCTATTCTTGTAGACTTCTCTAAAGTTGCAACGGTGGCCACTGACACTGCGACTATCGTTGGTTTGGTGACGCTTGTCGCAATCGGCGTGTCGGCTGGTAAACACGGACACACACGAGCAATTTCGGTACCAGTTTTTTTCTTTATAACGCTTTTAGTAGTGATGGACTTTTTGCGTGCCACCTTACCTGTGAGCTTATTTAGCTCAATATACGGTTCGACAATTTGGTACGCTTTCTCTCTATCGCTGTACTTATTTCTCGCGATTCTTGTGATTCTCGCATACCCTTTGGTCACAAAAACAAAAAACACGCTTTTTAAAGCCAGCGCGTTTGCGTTAACGGCGGCTATTAATATAATGTCTGTTTTTGAGCTCTACTTAAGGGTGTTTGCGACAACTTCGTACCTTTTTGTTGGTGTGGTTTACAACTTAGTGCTCAACTTGCTTGGGCTTTCCGTAGTGCTTTTGGTTTTGGAGTGTTTGATAAGCACCTTTAAGGTGTACAAGGCCTTAACGCTCAGCTTTTCCACTTTTTTCGTTTTTCTTTTTGGCTATAAGCTTTATACAAGCGTTTTTTGGCAAAAAATATTCGAATTAACATGGGAAACTTCGTTTGGCACCCCGCTACCTCTACCTCAAGGTCTTGTTTACGCCTTGTTTCTGCTTACTGGAGTGTTTTTGACGATGCTAAAAAGCGTAAAACGCTCTTTAAAAATTTCGCTTTTTAGCTTGATTGCAATTTCATCTTCGATGTTTTTGATGTCTTCACTCACTCTTTATGTGGAAGCGGTGTTTCTTGGCTATTTGCTTTTTTTGCTCGAAGGAATAACACAATTATAGTAAGGTCTTTATCTTGCTTTTTACATGTGTGATTTATGACATTTTACACGCCGCTTGAAGTTGTGTCAAAATCCTTAATTCCAGGAATTAAGAGAATGATCGCGCTCAGTTTAATGGAAAAGGGGCTTACTGAGTTTGAGATTGCTTCAATTTTAGGGTTGACACAACCAAGTGTGAGCAGATACAAGCATCGCAAAAGAGGCGCGTTTGGAGACCTTTCGCAACACCCAGAAATATTAGAAAAGGTGAACACTTTAAGCGAGTTGATCGCACAAAGAAAGCTTCCTGTATATCGAATTTTACACGAAATCGATAGAATTGCGCTTTACGCCCTTTCGCAAGGCTACGCGTGTAACATTTGTAAGTCAGTGAATGGCGAACCTTTCCTTGCTTGCGACCATGTCTGTGTCACAAAAAGTATAACACTCAACCCAACCTTATAGCTTGTAAAAGATCGCTTCGACCACTCTTCCAATTGTTCGCACCTCAAGCTTTTGAAAGGGTGATTTTAGGCTTTCAAACTGCTTTTTCGACATGCTGTGGGAGTTTAGGTGAAAAAGTGGAGAGTCTTTATTGTATTCAAACACAAGGAACACATTTCCTGATAGGTGTTCGTAGATTTTTTCGAGTGAATCTTCTTGATTTGCCCAGTGATGGAAGGAAAGAACGGTGTAAATCAAGTCAAAGTTAAGAGGAGGAAGAAGCGTGGAGCTTCCGAGTTCGAATTTCACGTTTTTTTGCGCAATTTTGTTCGCTTCTTTGATCATATAAGGCGAAGGGTCTATTCCGTAAACTCTTACTTCGGGCGCGTTTTTTGCAATTTTGAGTGTGAGTGAGCCTGGTCCACAACCGATGTCTAGCACGCTCTTTACGTTTTGGTCTATGCGTCTCGTGATTTCTTCGAATGCCACTCTGTGAAGCTCTCTTACAAAAAAACGAGAAAAATGTGAATAAAACCACGTGGAAATTCTGCCAAACTTTTCTTCTCCGTTCTTGTAGTATTCGCTCACTTTAGTTTGTAAGCTTTAAAAATATTTAAATCTAAAAGATGGCGTGAAACAAACATGAACAAAAGGCTGAGTTACCAAGAAGCGCCCGTGATAAAAACCGAGTTACCAGGTCCAGTTTCGAAGGCTATGCTCGAAAAGCAGTCGCAGCTTGAAACATCGACAAGAATTTACACGGAATACTTTCCCGTTGCGATTTCAGATGCTCGTGGCTCGACGATCAAAGATATGGACGGAAACATCTTAATCGACTGGTTTGCGGGTATTTGCGTTCTCAATTTGGGACACGCTCATCCCGCAGTGCTCAAAGCAATAAGAGAGCAAATAGAAAAGATCGTTCACATAAACGAGCTACCAACAGAGGCGAGGATAGAGTTTCTTGAAACGCTTGTGTCGACTCTACCAGGTGAACTTCAAAACAACGCGCGCGTGATGTTCACCGTGACAGGCGCCGATGCGTGCGAAGCCGCAATCAGCCTTGCGCGCTTTGTCACAAAAAAGAAGACAATCATCGCTTTTGGAGGTGCGTACCATGGTGTGCACGGTGCAATTGTTGGCGCAACCGGTAACATTCACTACAGGGAGTACGCGGGTGTACCCCCCTACGAAATTTACCACTTGCCTTACCCTTACACCTATCGCTTCCCGATAAAAGTGAAAGAGGAAGATGTGGCAAAAGTTGTGGTCGACTCTTTGGAGTACACGCTCAAAGACCCTTACTCAGGCGTGGGTCCTGTTGCGGGCGTTTTGGTTGAACCCATTCAGGGAGAGGGTGGATACATCGTCCCGCCTGATGATTTTCTACCAATGCTCAGAGAGGTCACGGAGAAGTACTCCGTTCCTTTGATCGTGGACGAGATTCAAACTGGTGTTGGGAGAACAGGAAGAATTTGGGCTTCCGAAAACTACTCGATCACCCCAGACATAATGTGCGTCTCAAAAAGCATTGGCGGAGGAATCCCTGTTTCGATGATCGCTTACAGAAAAGAGTATGACCAAAACTTGCCCAAGGCGTTTCACCTAGGAACGTACAGAGCAAACCCGGTTGCTCTTGCTGCCGGAAGAGCGGTTTTAGAGGAGCTCAAAAACTCTGACCTACTCGAACACGTGAGAGCAAACGGTGAAACCCTCAAAAAGAGGTTTGAGGAAATCGCAATGGCCATTCCTGAAATAGGAGAAGTCAGAGGAAAGGGTTACATGATAGGGGTTGAGCTTGTAAAAGACCAAAACAAGACACCCGCGCCCGAGCTTGCGAGCGCTTTAAGGAGCGAGATGTTTCAAAAAGGTGTTCTTATGCACACCTGTGGCCACTATTCAAACGTGATGAGGTTTATGGCACCCCTTACGATAGAGCAGGACCTTTTGGACAATGGGCTTAGGATATTCGAGCAAAGCCTTCGCAGGGTTACGCGAAAACTCTAAATTTGTTTTTTAGAAATCAAGCGTATGACACAGTTGGCCACTTTTGGCGGTGGTTGCTTTTGGTGCACTGAGGCGGTTTTTTCTCTTGTAAAAGGCGTTTTAAAGGTTGAACCCGGTTACTCAGGAGGACATGTGCCAAATCCAACGTACGAACTGGTTTGCACGGGCACGACGGGCCATGCAGAAGTGGTGCAAATAACGTTTGACCCAAATGAGGTCACTTACGATGAACTCTTGGACGTGTTTTTTGCGACGCACGACCCGACGACCCCAAACAGACAAGGCTACGACGTGGGACCTCAGTACAGGTCGGTGATCTTTTACCACAGTGAAGAGCAAAAGACAAAGGCGCTTGAAAAGATACGCAAGCTAGAAGAAGCCAAGGTTTATCCCAAACCAGTGGTCACACAGGTTGAACCTTTTAAAAGCTTTTATCCCGCAGAAGAGTACCACAAAAGGTTCTACTTTAAAAACACGAGCAACCCTTACTGCGTTTTTGTGATCGCGCCGAAAATCGTGAAGCTCAAAAAGCTTTTCCCAAATCTCACACTTGGGATAAAGTTTTAAACTTTTAAACGTAAGATATTTGGGACCTTTCTGAAGGCGCTTTTGATCAGACCTTCTAACCCTACAGGAAGCGCGTACCTCACCAAATTCGGTTTTCTTCCAACACCACTTGGCCTGCTTCAACTTGCGGGTGACATCCTCACAGTTCCGCGAACATGGGTCAAAGTGGTGGATATGGAAGCGGACAAAATGTCGAGTGTAGAAAGTGTTGTGGATGAGGCGTTGCGCTACTCACCCGAGCTTGTGGGTATCACAATACACGCTACAGCGGCGCACGGAACGTCACTCAGAATCGCAAAAACGATCAAAGAGCACCTTCCTGACACGGTGCTTGTCGCAGGAGGTCACCACGCAACCTTTCTACCTTACGACGTTTTGCGCGGTGGCTTTGACATCGTGGTCTTGGGCGAAGGTGATGAGACGATAATCGAAATCACGCGCGCGATAACGGAAGGAAGAGGGTTTGAGGGCATCTCGGGCATCGTGTACAAGACAAAAAGCGGAAAATTTGTGCGAACTAAGCCAAGAGCGCTCATTTTTGACTTGGATAAGCTTCCAATTCCTGCGTATCACTTGGTGGACAAAAGAAACTATACTTTCAAAGTTTTTGGCGAAAACGATAGCGTCGCTTGCGTCGAAACATCACGCGGATGTCCTTATGCGTGTGACTTTTGTAGCGTCACCCCAACGTGGGGCAACAAGTGGCGCAACAAATCCAATAAAAGAATAATCGAGGAACTTGATATAGTAAAGGCGCTCGGGTATGACTGGGTGTTCTTCACTGATGACATCTTTGTGGTTTACCCGAACGTAAAACAAAGAATGCACCTTTTTGACCTGATGATCGAAAAGCGCTACAACTTTAAGTGGATAGCGCAAATGAGGGCTGACGTTACCGCAAAGAATCCTGAGCTTATAAGAAGGGCTGCTGAAGCGGGTTTGCGCGTTGGATTTCTTGGGATTGAATCTGGAAGTCCAGAGATACTCAAAAAAATGCACAAGGGATTGTTCACACCCCTTTCGGTCAAGGCGGTTCGTATGCTGAGCGAAAACGGTGTAGTGGTGCTAATAGGCATGATGCTCGGTGCGCCCTACGAAACGCTACACGACATGATAACCACGCTCAAATTCGCGTGGAAGCTTGCGGATGCGGGTGCGGACGCCGTTCAGTTTTCGCTATACACACCACTTCCAGGAACTAGGATTTTTGACGACGCACTGAGAAACAACAAGCTTTTCACGCTCGACTGGGATCGCTACGACCTTCTCACCCCAGTGATGAAGACAAAGGTCCACCCTGCGATAATCCAGATTCTACAGATGATCGGAAACCACGTGTTCTATATCAAAAAGTATTTGAAAGGCAGGTTTATTGACACAAGCTGGAAGACCACGATAAAGGGGTACAAACGCGACCTCGTCTTTAACGCGCAAAAGTTCATGTTTCGAATGATGCCCTCGTACGTGAGAGAGTTTTTGGAATTTCCAAAACACATAGCGCACACGATCAAGCTTTACAGCGCGTTTTCAAAACTTCCTTTGGTAGACTTGAAAAAAGTGTCAGAGCTTCTCGAGTTCAGCAACAGGATACTGTACCTAGAAGTCGGAGGAAAGAACCCGTACTTTATGATCAAGCAGGAGTCTTAACTAACAATTTTACAAGTAGCAAGCCTAAAAGATAAAGAGAACTAAGGGTGAGCCCTATCACCGTTTCCATGAGCCCTCCAGTTGCGCCGGGCGATATCAAAAGCGCAATAAAGAAGCAAATTAGCACAACCCACCTCCAGTTCCTCTTCCAAGTTTCGTAAGACACGATTCTCAAGTAGCTCAGTGCTAGCATCACCATCGGAATTTCAAACGACGCGCCTAGTGCGAGCATGTAAACGATCACGATTGACACAAAAGTCCTCACGCTCATCGTGGGCTCAACGCCAAGCGCCACCGTTAACAAATAAAGAATCTTGAAAAGCGCAGGAAGGACAACTTCGTACGCGAAAAACACACCTAGCAAAAACAAAAAGATTGAGGGCAAAGCGATAAGCCTGATCACTCTTTTTTCGCGTTTTGTGAGCGCTGGTGAAACGAAAGCCGAAATTTCGTACACCCAAACGGGAATAGAAAAGATTGCGGCAAGCAGAGCGGACACGTAAAGCACCGCAACAAGCGTGTCAAATGAGCCAACGTTAATAAGTGTGAACTCGTTTTGCACAAAATGAGTCCTTATTGAGTAAAAAAGCTGAACGCTTATGCTTTTAAAGAAGCTGGGATAAGGGTAGTATAAAGAGAAATCACCGAAATCGGTTTTTTTAAGCGTAAAGAAGAAGAAAAAACGCAAACTCAGCAAAAAACACGATTACCGCTACAAGAATTCGGCGTGATAGTTCAGCGAAATGAGAGTACAGAGAAGAAAGTGGCGACTTTTCGCTCAAATTGTGACACTTACGCGGATTTTTTCAACTCTTGCTTAAGTCTACTGATTTCCGCTTCAAGCTCGGCTATCTTTTGTTGGTATTTAGAATCATTTTGAGTGTTGTCTTTTGAGGTTTGTTCGGTTTTCTGTTCTTGGTTCATCATCGCTCTTATTTCCTTTTCAACCTCTGCCTGACCTTTTCTGAACTCGCCCATTGCCCTACCCAAACCGCGCGCAAGTTCTGGAATCTTGTTTGCGCCGCCAAACAGCACCAACACAACCGCTATAAATATCAGCCAGTCCCATAAACTGTCTAACATTTTACTTCGTATTTTTGGCCATGCGATGATAATTTAAATTTTATGATTGGTTGTTCTCAATTTGAAGTGAAACTGGGCGCTCGTTTGCACATTTGAGTATAAAATGATGCGTGTGATTCGTGACGACGAATAATTAATGAGTAAAACCACGCCAAGCGTAAAAGAGGTGTAAGAACCAGCGTTTTAGATTTAATTGGTAGTATACGCGCGAATCCACCCGCTCCAACGATACGAGGTCTAGCGCAGTCGTCGCACAGCAGGTGCTTTGCACAAAACTTTACGCTTTTGATATCGTTGACTTTCGCGATTCTTTAAGATCGTAAAATTAGAGCGGCTATCAAAATTTCACATAAGCGCCGCACTAATTCAAAGCGGTTGAGCAAAACTGAGTGTCATTGGCTTCTAGAAATGCTAGGTGGATTTACACTTCAAGTGTTTTCTAGTCCAATTAAAAAATTTTAGGAACAGTGTTCCTATTAATTCTTCCAAAGGATTTGCAACTAATTAAAATATTCTCCACATAAAACAGTGTCAATTAGTATTATGTCAATTATTCACAAGATTTATATGCATGTTTTTCATCAAACCATTTGGGATTAATGTCTAGTTCAATAGACAACGCAAATCTTTTGGAAGAAGTGTCCGACATCACGAAAAAACTGACTTACGGCACATGGCGAAAACAAGCCTCTTGGAAGCCTCTTACTGTGGTCGACGCGGAAGGCTGTTACTTTGTAGATTCGAGCGGTAAAAGGTATCTCGACTTTTCGTCACAGCTAATGTGCTCAAACTTGGGCCACAAAAACAAAAGAGTGATAGAAGCGATAAAGCGACAAGCGGAAAAGCTTGCGTACGTTTCACCAGCTTTTGCCACAGAGGTAAGGGCAAAGCTTTCTCAAAAACTCAAAGAAGTTTTGCCAAAAAACCTTACAAAATACTTCTTTGCGACATCTGGCACGGAAGCGAACGAAGCGGCTGTGAAAATTGTGAGAATGTTTTACAAAAAAGAAGGCAAAACAAAAATCATTTCACGCTACAACTCCTACCACGGCTCGACGGCGGCTAGCATAGAGCTCACTGGTGACTTTAGAAGGATAGCGGTGAACTCCACTGGAGCCTTTCCAGGTGTGGTTCATGTGCCAGACCCGTATTGCTACAGGTGTCCCTTTGGCTTGAGCTACCCAGAGTGCGGTGTTGCGTGCGCTGAGTTTATCGAGTACGTGATCAAGAATGAAGGAAACGTGGGCGCGGTCATTGTGGAAAGCGTAACAGGAACAAACGGTGTGATCGTGCCGCCAAAGGAGTATATGCCAAGGTTACGGGAAATCACAAAAGAGCACGACGTGTTTTTGATAACAGACGAAGTTATGAGTGGTTGGGGTAGGACTGGAGAGTGGTTTGCGGTTGACCACTGGGGAGTAAAGCCAGACATCTTGACCACCGCAAAGGGAATAACTGGTGCGTACATTCCGCTTTCGCTCACCGCAACAAGCGAAAAGCTTGCTCAGTTTTTTGAGCACAACTACTTTGCACACGGTCACACCTACGAAGCGCACCCTTTGACACTTGCTGCGGCTGTGGCGGCAATCGAAGAATACCAAGAAAACAATTTGATTGAAAGAGCAAAAACAATTGGAAAATACTTGGGTGAGCGCCTTACTGAATTAAAAGCAAAACACCCATCGATCGGCGATGTAAGAGGGATAGGGTTGTTCTGGGCTGTGGAAATTGTGAAGAACAGAAGCACCAAGCAACCCTTTAACACCTACCAAGACAAACTAGAGGGATTGCCGCTTATGACGGACAAAGTGGCATCGGCGATGATGAAAGACGGCGTTTACGTGAACTCGTGGATCAGCCACTTTGTGATAGCACCTCCTTTGATCATCACACAAGAAGAAGTGGACAAAGGAGTTGAAGCGCTCGACAAAGCGCTGAAACTTGCTGACATGGAGGTGGTCGAGTGATGAGCGCTTTGATTGAAGTTTTGAAAAACTACTACGCAGGAAGGCTTGTGGAAGTGGATTCAAAGGAAAGCCATCCTGTTTACAACCCGGCTTTTGGAAAAGTGATAGCGCACGCACCAGAAACGCCAAAAGAACAAGTGGACGAGGCGATTGAAAACGCAAAAAAGGCGCAAGAAGAGTGGGCGGCAATTTCTGTCACAGAAAGAATCAAACGATTGTTTGTGTTGGAGACGCTTTTAAGGGAAAAGGCGGACGAACTTGCGCGCGTGATAACAATAGAGCACGGTAAAACCTTTGAGGAGGCAAAGGGCGAAGTGGTGCGCGCATACGAGAACGTCGAAGCGTCCTGCGCCGCAGTGTACCACATGATGGGAAAAAACAACTTGGAGATTTCTCGTGGAATTGACGAAGAGCTTTACCGCGTTCCAGTTGGTGTTTTCGCGGTAATTTCGCCTTTCAACTTTCCTTTGATGGTTCCTTTTTGGTTTTTGCCGTACGCCGTAGCGCTTGGTAACTCGGTTGTCGTGAAACCTTCGGAAAAGACGCCTTTGAGCATGAACTTTGTGACAAAACTGTTTGACGAGGCTGGATTTCCGCCAGGCGTGATTTCTGTGATAAACGGCGCGGCAAAGACCGTTGACGCAATCCTTGAAAACAAGCTTGTGGCCGGTGTGAGCTTTGTGGGTTCAACGCCCGTGGCCGAGTACGTGTACAAAAAGGGTTGCGCAAACCACAAAAGGGTTCAAGCTGGGGCTTCTGCGAAAAACTTTGAGGTAGTGATGCCAGACGCCGACCTCTCACTCGCAATTCCCAGCCTGATTAGCTCGTTTTTCGGTAATGCCGGAGAGCGTTGCCTTGCGGGTTCAGTTCTGGTGACTTTTCCAGAAAACCACGATGAAGTTTTAAAAAGGTTCACGGAAGCCGCAAAGAAACTAAGGCTGGGTTACGGGCTTGAGCCAGATGTAGACATGGGACCGCTTATTCGAAGGGAACACTTGGAAAGAGTGCGATCTTATGTGGAGCTAGGCGTTTCCGAAGGCGCAAAACTCGTGCTCGATGGAAGAAACGCAAAGGTTGAGCGATACCAAAACGGATTCTTTATGGGACCAACGATTTTTGACCAAGTGGAGCCTGACATGAGAATCGCAAAAGAAGAGATTTTTGGGCCAGTTGCGAGTGTTATCACTTGCAAAAACCTTGAGCACGCAATCGAAGTGATAAACTCAAGCAGGTACGGCAACGCTTCGACCATCTTTACAACAAGCGGAAGTGCCGCAAGAAAATTCGTAAAAAGCGTTCAAGCGGGTAACATCGGTGTGAATGTTGGAGTTGCGGCGCCAATCGCGTTTTACCCTTTTGCAGGACTTAAAGACAGCTTCTTCGGCGACTTGCATGCGCAAGGTGGGGACGACATGATTTACTTCTTTACCGAAAGAAAAGTGGTTATTTCTCGCTGGTGACGTTTAAGCGTTTCTGTAACATTTCGAATTACACGATTTACGCGTTCCATCCACCACCAAGCTCGCTAACCACAAGGCACAAAAACTTCAAATATGCGCAGCTTGTATCCTTAAGCAATGGGACCAAGTTGTGTATTCGCCTCTTGAAGTGACAACAAGATCTCTCATACCCGCACTAAAGAGACTTGCGGTTGAGCGCCTTCTCTCTTTGGGTTTTAGTGAAACTCAGGTTGCGAAAATGGTTGGACTTTCGCAGTCCGCGATAAGCAGGTACGTCGCAAATGAGAGAGGAATTCTTGCGTCAACGCTTTCAAAATCAGACTTGAACTCCATGTTGGAGAGCGCCGTAAAAGGGATGGTAGAAGGACGTTTAAAGACTCACGAATTTCTACATGAAGTGGACAAGATCGCACTTTACGCTCTCTCAAAGGGTTACGTCTGCACCGTTTGTGTGTCCCATAATCCGCAAATCAAGCTACCGTGCACGATTTGTTTGAGCGACACCCCGGCTGTGGTCAAGCGTGAGCTGGTTTGAGAGTTCTTGCGCTTTTCAAAAACCACGGAAAAAATCCGCGTGACATTCCGATTTTGAAACACACGCTTGATTCACTTTTGAAACCCGAAGAGTGCAAAGCGCTCGTCACAAACATTCGCGTGTCAAGCAGGAACATTCAGATAGACGTTTTTGGTGACGCTAAAGCGATTGAATGCGCCTTAGTAGCTATTCGAAAAGCTTTGGGCGAGCCACTTGAAGTACGTGTAATAAAAAAGCGAAAAGATGAGCAAATTGACGAGCAAGAGCTAGCAAAAAGGGTCTCCTCTTTAATCAAAGAGGAGAGGTTTTGGGAAGCGCACGAAGAGTTAGAGGACTTTTGGAGAAAAGAAAGCGGTTCAAAAAAGCTTGCGCTTCAAGCTTTGATTCTTCTTTGCGCGGCGTATGTTCACCTCCAAAAGAACGATACCGAAGGCTTTACTAGGCTTGCCACGCGAGCGCTTTACACACTTGAAAGCTGCTCTGTTTCTTACGTGCTTGGCTTTGATTTGGACGCGCTAAAGCAAAAGATCGCAAACGCAATAAAACGCTCTGAATTTTCAGTGAGTTTTGGGTAAAAGGATTGGCAACACACCCACAAGTATCGTGGCGATTGAGAGCACTTCAAACGCAAAACCCAGTCTTGAATATGAGCCAAGTATTATCGCGCCAACCAGTAGCGGACCGATGACGCTACCACCAGTTGAGCCAACTCCCCAAATGAGCGCGTTCCCAAAGGCGTACGCTTCTCTTGGGGTGTACTCCGACGTTAGTGACAAAAGAATTGGAAATGCATTGTAAGTGAAGAAACCGAACAGCGCAAGCTCTATATACCCAAAAGCCCCAAACGAATATGTAACGAAGAGCAACATCGAACACCCAGAGCCAAACGAAGCGAGTGTGAGAACGAGTCTTTTGTCAAACTTGTCCATCAAACGCCCAAAAATGATTTGCCCCACAATCGGCGTGACGTAAGTCGTGGTGAGCAGAAATCCGAGTTTTGTTGACAACCCAACTTTTGTGCTAAGGAACGTGGGTAACCACGCGGTCATTCCTTGCACAGTCGCCGAGCGAGCCACGGTTATTGCCAAAAGCACAAGCAAAGCCGTGGAAACCACCCTTTTTTGGCTTTTTGCTTTGTTTGTTTCGATTTTGCTTTCTGAAAGTCCGACAAAGATCACAAAGGAAATCGCAACACCCAAAAGCGCAAAGAACAAAAGAGCACCTTTTTCCATTAAAAAAGTGGAGAGAGCAAAGAACAAAATCGGGTAAAGCGCTCTACCAAGGCTTCCAATTGAGCCGTTTAAGCCAAGCGCAAAACCCCGAAAACGACTCGAAAAGCTTCTTTGTAAAATTGACGCGCCAAGCGGGTGGTAAAACGAGCTACCGATGCCCGCGATCACAGAAGAAAGCATAGAAAGCGCGATAAGAATCTGTTCGTTTGTTTCGCTTAGCGCTATATCAAAACCCAGTACTCCCAAAGAAAGCACGAAAATTCCGAGCGAAAGCAAGCGCGCGGCTTTTCCGGTTTTGTCCGCAATTCTTCCTGCAAACGTGCTAAAAATCGCCGAAGAAGCGTAAAACAGCGTAAGGATGAGCGAAGTGTAAAGAGGCGCAACTTTCCTTTGTTGCACGATTATGTCCACAACAAGCGGCACAAAGAACAGCATGCCGTCATTTGCGAAGTGGCCTAAAGAAGTGAACGCAAGCTTTGTTATGTCGCTTTTTGGTGCGCGCTCTGTCAACCCAAGTGTTCTTCTTTTGGCGCTTTTTAAGCTCTTTCAAATCCGCCAATTCTTTCAGGGTGTTGCACCGCTTTTTGTTTCACAAGGTGTGTGTTGTGGCACGCAACGCTGTGAGTGTCACCAAATGCTAGCATCTTAGGCTCTTCACGTTTGCAAATTTCTGTGGCGTAAGGGCAACGCGTGTGAAATCTACACCCGCTCGGAGGATCTTTTGCGCTTGGCACATCTCCTACAAGAGAAAACTCCAAAAACTGTTTTTTACCTGGTAAGCTTGAAAGTAGCGCTTGTGTGTAAGGGTGTAAGGGTGAGCGGAAAAGCTCGATCGTGTCGCCAATTTCAACGATTTTTCCAAGATACATAACCGCAACCCTGTCACTCAGTTTTCCCACTACGTTCAAGTCGTGCGATATAAGCATGTAGGTCAGGTTATGCTTTTCCTGAAGGTCCACCAAAAGGTTTAGGATTTGAGCTTGAATCGAAACATCGAGCGCGGACGTTGGCTCATCGAGCACCACGAATTGTGGCTTGTTGATGAGCGCACGCGCTATCGCAACGCGCTGTTTTTGACCACCAGACAACTCGTGAGGACGCCTTTCCGCAAAGCTTTTTGGAAGTCCCACTTCGTTTAGCGCGTCAAAAACCATTTGCTCTTTTTCTTTTTGTGTAACGCTTTCTAAGGGTTCGCTCACAATTCTTGAAACGCTCCAGTTTGGGTCTAGTGCGTGGGAGGGGTTTTGAAAAACAACTGAAAACCTTTTTCTAAATCTTTCGAACTCCTTACCTTTTAGCGAGGTGTAGTCCACACCGTCGACAAAGATTTTGCCTTGCGTCGGCTCGATAAACCTAATAGTGGTAAGCCCTAACGTAGTCTTTCCTGAACCAGATTCACCAACAACGCCAAACACTTCTCTATTCGCTATGTCAAAACTCACATCATCTAGCGCGCGAATTGGTTTTTCTTTTACGAAAAAGCTTCTACGCGTATAGTGTTTCACCAAGTGCCTTACTTCGATCACTCGCTTCACCCATTATAAAGATGGCAGAGCACTCTTCGCTCGCCCACTACGCTTTCCTTCGGCTCCTCTTCACCACACAGCTTCCAAGCGTGTGAACATCTAGGGTGAAACTTGCAACCTGTTGGTGTGTTAAACGGGTCAGGGGGATTTCCAGAAATTGCGCTAAGCTTTTTGGTTTGCGTTTTGCTTTCTCTTGGTCTTGGTATGCACGAAAGTAGCGCTTGTGTGTAAGGGTGTTTCGGATCACTCAAAACATGCTTTGTGCTACCGAACTCGACCAAACGTCCTGCGTACATCACACACAGCTTATCGCAAACGCTCGAAGCGACCTCAATGTTGTGAGTGATAAGTATCATCGAAAAACTCGTCTTCTTTTTGATTTCAAGAAGAATGCGTAGTATTTGCGCTTGAATTGAAGCGTCGACCGAGCTTGTCGGCTCGTCCGCTATGATAAGAGAAGGCGCGGTCGAAAGAGCCATTGCGAGCATCAACCTTTGCTGCGTTCCTCCGCTAAGCTCAAACGGATAGCACGAAAGAACGTAATCAGAAAGGCCTACGAGCGACAAAAAGTGTTTCATCTTTTGCTGTGCGTCGCGCTTTGACATTGCGTAGTGCACTTCCAAAGGTCTTGTGATTTGCTCTCCCACTTTAAATAGCGGGTTTAAGGAAGTAAAAGGGTCCTGAAACACCATCGTGATGCTTTTTCCTCTGATTTTTCTGATCTGCTCTTCTTTTGCGCTCAAAATGTCAAACCCTTCAAATAGTATTTTTCCACTGACCCTCGCGTTTTGCGGAAGTAGCCTAATTATCGCGTACCCTAGTGTCGACTTTCCAGAGCCAGATTCGCCCACAACTCCGAGAAATTCACCCCTTTCCACACCCAAGTTTACACGCTCAAGCGCGCGTATCACGCCCAATGGTGTTACGTACTCCACGCTAAGCTCTTTTATTTCCAACAATTTCAAAAACTCCTCCTTAAAGAGGGCTCAAAACGCTCTCTTAGGCTATCTCCCATCAAATTGAACCCTATAACAAGGAGCGCAAGAAAAATTCCAGGAAAAAGCGGATACCACCAAGCGGTTGTGACGTAATCGATCGACTCAAAGATCATTCTTCCCAAATCTGCGGTTGGTGGTCTTACACCAAGTCCTAAAAAGCTCAAACCGGCTTCTGCAAGAACCACCGAACCTAAGTCAAGCGTTGCCTGTATCACGAGAGGCGAAAGAGAAGAAGGAATCAAATGTCCGAGCATCACCTTGAAAGAAGGAACTCCGTAGTACTTTGATAGCTGAACGTACGGCCGAAACTTTACAGAAAGCGCCTGCGCCCTTGAGAGTCTTGCAAAGTAAGGCCACCACGTTACACCGAGCGCTATCACCACGTCTTTTAATCCAGGACCTAGCGTCGCGACAATTATAAGCGCAAGTATTATATGAGGGAAAGAGAGGAACACATCGGTGATTCTCATAAGTAGCTCATCCACCCATCCACCAAAATAGCCTGCGCTAACACCTATGAACAAACCAATCACAAAAGAAATCGAAACCACGAGCAAAGAAACGAGTATCGACGTGCGAAGTCCAAAAAAGATTCTGCTCATTATGTCCCTTCCGCCAACTTCGGTTCCAAACGGGTGACTCAGCGTTGGCGCGCAAACCCCGGCTGGTGAAGAGCATGGCGAAGGCACGGTTTCTCCCATTCCCTGCGCTGGATAAGGCGAGACCAAAGGCGCGGCAAGTCCTAGAAAGAACAAGCAGACAACGATGCCAAAACCCACGGCAAACGTGCGCTCTTTGAAAAGCGTTTTCACAATGCTCAAAGCGCGATCCTCCTATCAAGCACGGCTTGCGCTATGTCCACGACCAAATTGGAAGCTACGTAAACCAGAACGACCACAATCGTGATACCAAGAATTAGAGGGTAGTCAGGAGAAAGCGCAAGAGAGGTGGAAGTTTGCCCCACCCCAAGCCCCTGCACTATAAGAAAGCCTAGTCCCGGTTCAAGAAAGAAGATTTGTTCGACATAAACCACGCCTATCAAAGAACCAGCAAAAACAAGCCCAAGCGAAACGATCACGGGTGTGAGCGCGTTTTTTAGCGCAAGTTTAAAGTGAATTTCGCGCTCAGGTAAACCGTACGCCTTAGCGGTTCTTATATATTCGCTTGAAAGCGCGCTTATCATCGCGCCTCTTGTCTGCCTAATCACCACACCTAAGGGATAAAGTGACAGTGTAACGGTGGGCAAAACAAGACTCCACGCAATCTTTGCGGCGTCACCGAAGTGGCCTGAAAGCAATGCGTCAATAAGATAGGAACCTGTTATGTGAGGGATAGGGTGATTTGTGAGGAAGAAGAGTGAGCCACCGTATGACGCAATAGGAAAAATGTGTAGTTTTACGGAAAACACAAGCTGAAAAACAAGCCCAAGCCAAAACTGCGGAAGTGCGACGCCGCTCAACGAAAAAATCCTTAGAAAGTGGTCAAGAAAAGCGTTACGCGAACGCGCAGCAACAACTCCAAGCGGAATTCCGAGTATAGCAGAAAAAAGTGTTGACAGAGCGGCAAGTGTGAGTGAGTTGGGTAGCGATTCTGCGATCAGCTCGCTTACTGGTTGTTGCGTGCTAATCGAAAGGCCGAGGTTGCCTCTAAAGAAGTTTGAGATGTAAAGCAAAAACTGCACGTAAAGCGGCTTGTTGAATCCGTACTCTTGCTCGATCATCGCTATTTCCTGAGGACTTGGGTTTTGACCAGCGAACAAAATCGCGGGGTTTGCGGGTAGCACGTGAGAAAGATAAAAAGTGAGAATTAGGGTTCCGAGAACCACGAAAAACGCGAGCACAACCCTTCGCGCTATATACCCCCAATATCCCATGTTTTACCCCTTGTAATACATTTGGTACCAGAATGGATAGCTAAAACCGTAGTACGGGTTTGAAACGAAGCCACCCACATGAGGTCCAAACGCGTAAACCGTTTCTTCCGCAAAAAGCGGCCAGCCAGGTGCGGCTTGGTAAAGCATCAGGTTTAGCGTGTTGTACTCTTGTTGCGCAAGTTGCGGGTTAAGCGCTTCGTCTATGTGCGCTTTTTGTAGCAGTTGCGTAAACGTTTGATTTGTCCAATAAGCCCAGTTGAAAAGTATGTCGTTTTGGTAAGGAGCGGGTTGTATCGCAAATAGCTCGTTTATCACAAGATAGGGGTCGTTTATCGCACCTACCCAGTTTAATAGCAAAATGTCTTGCGCTTGTGACGAATAAGCATAGCTTAAAGGACCAGGACTAAACACTTGTCCGGTCGTGGCGTTGTAGTAACCCGCTTTTTTCGCAAGCTGGTTAAACGGTAACCCTTGGATGTTTAGTTTGACCCCTAAAGGCGCCCAGTCTGTCGCAAGAACTTGTGCCGCGGTTCCAAGAAATGGACTGCCTAACGAGTAAGTAAGAGTCCAAGTTACATTTAGCCCACCTGTGATTCCTATTGATTTAAGAATTTGTTTTGCGAGCGTTATGTTACCTGTGGGAGGATAACTGGGTGTTTCGTTAGAGTAAAAGGGTTTGCCAGGGTTAATTCCACCAGAAAACAGCGAACCATAACCGTAGTATGCTTGTGAAAGAACTTGCTGGTAGTTTATCGCGGCAAGAAGCGCCCTTCTTACCGCGCTTTGGTTTAAAAGTGGGTGCTTTGTGTTAAAGAGAATCCAGATTGCCGCAAAAGACTTTGCGGGCACAACTTGGTCACCAGCACTCAGTAGTTGTGGCACGTACTGGAACTGGCCGTTTAAACCCGTTTGGTTCACTTGACCAGAAGTGAGCAGGTCAACCGCTGTTGCTGTGTTACTCACAAATTTCACGATTACCTTTTTGAACTGGTCGCTCTTCCACCCTCCCCAGTACTTTGGATAAGCGACAAGCGTGACACCTGTTTGCACACTCGATTGGTTTGAAAGAATTTCGTATGGACCTGTTCCGTCATCATGAAACTGCGAAAACCACTGGTGCAGACCCGTGTTGTTACCTGGTGCGACGTGCGCCACTTTCCACACGTTAGGACTAAAGATGAAAGCCGCGTAGGCCGAGCCCACTATGAAAGCGACGTTAGCGGGATATGCCCACTTGATCACAACCGTGTAAGGCCCTTGTGCGCTCACGCTAACCAAACCACTCCATACGTCAGGCGCATCGCCTTCACCGAACTGAACTATGTTGTCGATCGAGTCGACCACCGCAGTTGAGTTAAAAGGTGTGCCATCGTGGAATGTCACGCCTTGCCTTAAAGTGAAGGTCCAAATGGTTTTATTAGGGTTGTAAGACCAGTTAGTCGCAAGAAGAGGCTCAACCGTCCCGTTTGGCGCGATATAGGTGAGCGTCTGGTACACGTTTTGCACTATATCGATTGAAGAAGTTTCTCTAGGATCCATGTCATTCGTGGGTGCGTTTCTTATTACTACAAGCGTGTAAGAGCGTCGAACAGAACTAATCACGCTTGTACCAGTTTGTGAAGATGTAGAGGATGAGATGGAAGGCGTTCTTGTCAAAAGAATAACTCCCACGATCGCCGCAACGACCAAAACCACGATGAGTGCGACCGCCGCCGTGGAAATCGCGAAGTTTGTTTTTCCCATAGCGGTCAACCTTGAAAAGCGCAACTTTTTAAAAAGCTTTTCCACTTGGTGATATCAAAGCAGCTTCGAATCTTAGCACTACTGTGATTTTGGAAAGACGATTTGGTAGCTTTGTACGCGCAAAAAACCTACCTGTACAAAAACCGTGTTTCTCCGATTTTGTCCTGTTTGAGAAAGGCTTTCTACAAAACATTTTTGGTCGATTTAATAAAATAAAGGTTATTTATAAAATTATTGGATATAGAATATAGAGATTCTATATGATATATAAATTATTTCACAACTGATATACCATAAAACTGGATAGTTAAAAACCAAACTTCGCTAAGTGAACTACCCCGCCCTCACGGACGGGCATCCTCGCGGTGAGGGTTTCCTGCTTCTCAGAGCGAGCTCGATCCCCCCACAGCGGAGGTTTCCCGAACGTTCTGTAATGCCCCGTGTGGGTTACGGAGGGTCGCTCTCCACAGGCGTAAGTTCCCCCACTCCCAGGGGTACGACCTCAGCTCTTTCAGCAAGAGTATGTATATCCATTTTTGGTAACTGTAAAAACATTTGTATAAGGGGGCTATCCATTCTCACGGAACGGAAGGGGACTTTCGCCCCCTTAACTCCCAAAAAGTTAAAATTTTTGAACTTTCAAAGAGATTTGACTGGATAATGGGTTAGTAAACGCACACTCAGCGCGAAAGCTTTTTATCCAGACATTGCTCTCAAATATCGAGATAAATGATGGACGAGCGTGAAATCCAAGTATGGAAAATTATTATCTAGACACTATCATCATCAAAACAGAAAAATTGATATAAAGGTTAGATTGGTTTAATTTTGGTTGGATTAGTTTGACCATAAGAGTAAAAGTTGGAAAAAAGGGTTACATCGTTCTTCCCAAATTGGTGCGAGAGCTCGTCGGTATAAAAGAAAACGAAGAGCTAATTCTTAGGGTTGAAGAAGGAAGAGTTGTGCTTGAGCCTGAAAAAAAGGTAGAACTCTCGGAGTTAAGAAAAAGGATTCACGAACATCTAAAAAGGATTAGTTACGTAAAAACAAAACCAAAACTCGGCGAGTTGAAAAACGTCGCTTTAGAGGATGAGTTTGAAGATGTTTCTTGATGCAAACTTTTTGATTTACCTTAACTTGGGCGAGCCAAATGTGGAAAGCCTTTTTGAGCGTTTGTTAGAGAAACAACCCTTTTACACAGATGTGTTGGTTCTTGAAGAAACTTTTTACATTTCTAAAAAGAAATACGGCGTAAAATACGAAGATAGTGCGGATTTCGTAAAAGAAGTGATACTACCTTGTTCAAGAGTTTTGAAAATTGGAATAGAAGACTTTAACGTCTCGCTACAATTTTTAGACAAACTCAAACCTTCTGATGCGTTACACGTAGCTGTCATGAAAAACAATGGGATTTCTACAATAATAAGCGAAGACGAGGGGTTTGACAAGATTAAACACATAAAAAGAGTATGGATTTGATGATTTTTGTGAGAATAGAGCTTACTAGAATCAAACAGCTCCAATTGCGCGCTTTGTGAACCAGTGCCAAAACACTTGTGGACCAAGCGTTATCAAGAATACACGAATATGTTTTTGTTGAGCGATGCTAGAGGGTTAGCTCAAGCAGAACGTTGACAAAGTTCATGGAGTGATTTTAAGAGATGAAAAGTTCCTATATAAGCGCATAAGATGCTAGTTAGCTTCCTGAACAACTTACTCTTTTCCCTGTTGAGTTCTTGATGAGCGTCCCATTTACCGATTTCTATCGGCGAGCGACCGCGGCAATTCACAAGATAAAAGTAACCCTCCTTACGCCTTTGTACAGTAACCAAGTGCCGTCGTCAACCACCATACTTACTAAAACGTTAATTCCTAAGTCAATTAACGCGCTTTTGTTTCTCTTTGAAGTTTCTGTTTGGATACTCTTCTTCTCTCCCTTCACAGTATGTCCAATTTTTTGCCAGTTTCCTTAACTTCAACTTTTACTGGAATTGATCGTACTACGCGTTTTTAACGTCGTCGTAGCGCACCTCTAACCTTTCCCGTTTATCGTACAACCTCAGTCTACCGACGAACTAAATTTCCATGTTGAAGGTCCTTAAGAATATTTTACCGTCCCCCTATCTACTGCGCATCTAGTCAAGGAGCAACTTTTTTGGTTTGTTCTTCCAATAACGTGGTAGACTATCCTTATGTGAAGGTGGAATTCTCCCCCATTAGAGGGAAGAACTTCATGTTTAGTTGTTCTTTTGGAAAACGGCTTACGCGTTAACACTATGTACTTCTCGTAGAACTTACCCCAAATAGCTTTGAAATCCACTTTTTCATCGTGAAAGAATTTTTGTCTTTAGTTCACTTCGTTTAAGAGTTTGATATGTTTGCTAATTTTCTTGATAAGCGTTTGGTAGAAGATGCATCACATTCGTCTTGTTATCCAACTTCGTGCACACTCTTCTCTGGTATTGGGGAGAAGTCGACTCCTGTTTCTCATTTCCTAAGATTAGGGTGCCAAAGAATTTGGTTTATGGGCTTACGGTGTAGAACAGTGTTAAAAATGTTATCAATAAGACGCTTTGTGGCACAATGACACGGTTTGAGCGATCTTTGCTTAAATCACTGAGTTAGATAGTGCCAAGAAAGCAGGATTCCTATGGTCGAAAACACCACCGCAAAAGCGGCGAGATAAGCAAAGTCAAAGGCGAGTGTGTTCAACCCTGGTGAGCCCAAAAGCAGTTGCCTTCCTATGTCAGTGGCGTAGCTAATCGGGTTCACCTTTACCACGTATTGTAGCCAAGTTGGCATGTATTTTGCGGGAAATAGCGCGTTGCTTGCAAATAGTAGAGGTAGGTTCAGAAGGTTCATGATCGCCATTTGGCTTTGCCAGTTCGTTGAGCGTAGCGCGAGCATCACAAAGATTGATGACAACCCGAAAACCATTAGAAAGAGCGCAACAAAAGTTCCGGCAACGCCCAAAACGGTGAACTTTGACACATCCATTCCCAAAAGAACCGCTATCACAAGAACGATGGCGCTCTGCAGAAGCGCCCTGATCGTGCTAGAAAGCACTTTCGCCATCACGATTGAACCTCTTGGAACTGGTGTGGTCAGGATTTTATCCAAGAAACCAAAGCGTCTGTCCCACACTATTGACATTCCGCTAAACATAGCGGTAAACAGCGCTACAAAAGAAAGCATTCCCACTGCAAGAAAAGAAAAGTAATCCGTGGTTCCAAAGGTGTTCGACATGATTTCTAAAGCGATTTGATCCAAAACGCTTTTTGGTATGTCCAAACCTGGAATGTTGAAAGAACCCTGAGTGAACAAAGCGCCGAAGTTGAGCGACTTTCCGTAAAGCCCAAGCCACACAACCGGTTGGATCAGGCTGAGTAGCAGGATAACAGGTTCCTTGTACCACTTTTTGAGCTCTCGGTTTGTGAGCGCCCAAAGTCCGTGAAGCACGCTTGTGGTCAATTCGGTTTCGGACACTCTCACCACCTCTTACTGCATCCTCGCTCTTCTTAGTGTCGCCCTTTGCGCAAAAAGCTGCTCTTTGTCCGCTTCCTCTTCTCGTAGTGATCTACCAGTGTACTCCAAGTAAACTTCGTCAAGAGAAGGCTTTGTGATCGAAATTCTTTTCACCTTGAAACCTCGTGTCCTTATCGCTTCTATCACAAGAGGTGCCACTTCCTCACCACTCTTCGCTTTTATCCTGTAGCGCCCATTTCCTAGCTCTTTCACTTCTAAAACGTTTGGTATTCCCTTGATGATGCCATCTACTCCCTCGCCTACTTTGTCAACTTCAAGCTCTATCACATCACCGCCTAAACTTGCCTTTAGCTCGTCAGGAGTGCCTATTTTCACGATTTTTCCTTTATCGATTATCGCGATTCTGTCGCAAAGGCTGTCCGCTTCTTCAAGATAGTGCGTGGTCATAAAGATGGTCATTCCAAGCTCCTCCTTTAGCTTCTTGATGTAACCCCAAACCGCAGCCCTTGTTTGAACATCAAGCCCAAGCGTCGGTTCGTCGAGAAAAAGCACCTTGGGGTGGTTCACGAGGCCACACGCAAGCTCAAGCCTTCTTCTCATACCGCCTGAGTAAGTTTCCACTTTGCGGTGCGCCGCCGCCTCCAAATCCACAAGTTTGAGGAGCTCAAGCGCCCTTTGCTTTGACACTTCTCGAGGAATCCCGTAAAGGTCTGCGATAAGCATAATGTTTTCGTAACCTGTAAGGTCTTCGTCCGCGGTGTACTCCTGGTGGACCACGCCAACCACCCTTCTTACGCTGTTTTGCTCGCGAACTATGTCAAACCCGCAAACAAGCGCGGTTCCAGATGTTGGGCGTAAAAGTGTGGTGAGCATCTTGATCGTTGTCGACTTTCCTGCGCCGTTTGGACCAAGAAAGCCGAACACTTCACCTTCTTTTACGCTGAACGATATGTTGTCAACCGCTTTGACCTTTCCGTTGTAAATCTTTGTGAGAGAGCGCACGTCTATCACGTAAGACATTTTCACTCACCCAGTTTCGAAAGAAGCTCGTTTACCCAATCGAGCTGCCTTTTTAAAGAAAGCCTGTACTGCTCGAGCGCGTACGCCACTTCCCTTTTTGGCAAGTCGTGGAGCTTTGATTCCACAAGTTCGCGCAATAACTCGAATTTTGAAGTGGAAAGCTTTTCGACCATTCTGAGCGCGTCTTCTGGTTCGACAAGTTCCACAAATATCTTGGGAATAGAATCCCACTTCTGACTAGCTTGTGAAAACTTTTTCTTAAGCTCCAAAAGCTGCTCCCTTCCTTTTTGCGTTATCGTGTAAAACTTGTGCGAAGTTCCATCACCTTCCTTTCCTTGTGCTCGGATAAAACCCGCGCGCTCTAGCTTTTTTAAAAGAGGGTAAATAGAGCTTGGACCTGGTCTCCACACACCCTCGCTTTTGCTTTCGATGTCTTTCAGAATTTCGTAACCGTAAACTGGCTTTAGACTGAGCTTGTGCAAAACGTAGTACATGAGTAGTCCTCTCGGCGTTCCCTGCAGTGCGATAAACGCGTGCGAGCGCACACGCTCTAGCTGTCTCATAAAAACAATTGAATTGGCGATATACTTAAGGATATCGTATATGATATACTTAGCACTTGCGTGACTTGTTTCCGCATTTCCGACAGTTTGTTTCAGCATTGACCTTACTCTTAGGAAAGCCAGAAAACCGCGCCGATGGCTCACAAAATGCTCCTTGTGAGCTACTCCGCGTTTTAAGGGCTAAGTTTTGGAAACTTCCAAAAACACTAAAAACCGAAAACGTGTTATCACGCCACTAAAGTGTGTTGTTTGGTTTCTGTAAAGCATCACCGCACCAAGATCAGCGCGCCGCAAGCAATTCCGGATGCGCCGAATACAACGCCAACTCCATCTATGAAAAATAAGCGATCTAAGGAAACCTCAAACTCGCGATGACAACAAGCGCTCTAGCTATATAGGTGTAAAGTGGAATTGTCATTTCTAGTTTGTCTTAAGTCACACTTTCAGTGTGTGCGTTTTGTATATACGCTTTTTGCGAACTTTTATTAAGTGGCACAAAAACAATAAAGTGAGTTGAATCACACAAGACTGAATCATTCACCGCGTTTTTCTATTGAACACATGGACAAGTCGATCGATCCAAGGCAAGACTTCTATAGATACGCTGTTGGTAACTGGTTAAAAAACAACCCAGTTCCTCCAGACAAATCAAGCTGGGGCGCGTTCGATGAACTTCGCGAGTGGAACCTTAGGCTTTTACGCGAAATTGCAGAAGATTGCGCAAAAAAAGTTGCAATAAAAGGTTCGGCAGAGCAGCTTGTGGGCGACTTTTACAAATCTGGTTTCACGAAAAACAGGGAAAGCGCAAAGTTTGGCGTAATAGAAGATCTTTGGGAGCTTGCCCTCTCCCTTTCCACGAAAAGAGAGTTGGCAGAGCGCGTCGCAAAACTTCACAAAGCGGGCGTTCGCGTGTTTTTCTCTTGTTTTTCAAGAGCGGACAAAAAGAACAGCTCGGTTTACGCGCTTTATCTTGTTCAAGGAGGGCTTTCGCTTCCAGACAGGGATTACTACTTAAAGCACGCTTTTTCAGAGCTAAAAAAGGAGTACAAGGCGCACGTTCAAAGAATGTTTGAACTTAAAGGTTTGCCGCAAGTGGAAGCAAGAAACTACGCTTTAAAGGTGGTTGAGCTAGAAACCAAACTTGCATCCTCAAGTAGGACAAGGGCTGAGCTAAGAGATCAAGAAAGGAACTACAACAGATTTGAGCTTTCTATGCTTTCGAGGTATTCAACGCTTGACTTCGAAAGCTACTTCGACGCTTTAGGGATTCGTGCAGACTATGCGATCGTTGGACAACCCGAGTTCTTTGATGCGTTGAACAAAATCGAAGACTTAGAAGGTGTAAGAGCGTACCTTGCTTGGCATGTGCTACATAGTTACGCACCATTTTTACACAGGGAAGTGGAAAAGGAACACTTCGAGTTCTTCCAGCGTAAGCTTTTGGGCCAGCAAAAACAAGAGGCGCGCTGGAAAAGCGTTATCGAAACCATAGATGAATCGATTGGTGAAGCGCTTGGCAAGCTTTACGTCGAAAGGTACTTTCCAAAGGAAGCAAGAGAGAAAATGGAGCAATTAGTGAGAGACCTTCTTTCGGTTTTCAGGGACAGGCTTCTCACTCTCTCCTGGATGAGCGAAGCGACGCGAAAAGAAGCGCTCAAAAAGTTTGAAAGGCTCAGGATAAAAATCGGTCACCCAGAAAAGTTTAGGGATTACACAGGTCTTGAAATCTCACCAAGCGATTACGCGGGAAATGTGAGAAGGTCAATAGAGTTTGAAGTAAAAAGGCAAATGTTGAGAGTTGGTAAAGAAGTTGACAGAAGTGAGTGGTTTATGACACCACCGACTGTGAACGCGTATTTTTCTCCGACTGACAACGAAATAGTCTTTCCAGCGGGAATTCTTCAACCTCCTTTCTTTGATTTCAAAGCGGACGACGCGGTTAACTACGGCGCTATAGGCGCTGTTATAGGTCACGAAATCACTCATGGCTACGACGACCAAGGAAGACGCTTCGACCACGAAGGAAACTTGAGGGATTGGTGGACGCCTGAAGATGCAAAAGAGTTTGGAAAAAGGGCGGCTGCGGTGGTGAAACTTTACTCTTCGCAAGAAGTGTTACCTGGCTTTTTCATAAATGGCGAGCTCACACTTGGCGAAAACATAGCAGATATCGGCGGATTGAGTATTGCATATGAAGCGCTACAAAGAAGGCTTAAAAAAGAATCACGAAAAAGACTGATCGATGGGCTCACACAAGAACAAAGATTTTTTATATCCTATGCACAAATTTGGCGACAAAACATAAAAGAAGAAGAGCTAAAAAGAAGGCTCACGATAGACCCTCACTCACCCGCTAGATATCGTGCAACCCTTCCAGCGGTGAACCACCCAGCGTTTGACCTGGCCTTTCCGTCAAATGAAAAAACTGAGAAGCCGAGAATACAAATTTGGTAATTTAGCAGTGGTTCGATTTTGTTACCTTTCGGTGGTTATAAGTAGCAACGCGAGTCGTTACTACTCAAAATTTTAAATACTTTGCACGAATTTTTCACATGAGTTCATCAAGAACGTCGAGTGCAGGTAACGCTGAGTGATTGAGCGCATCAAACAACGAAACGCCGCTTTCGCGGTTTCAATAGCCGCTTAAGACAACGCTTATAGTTTTCTTTGTCGTTCAATCGGTGATGCTAGAAATTCCAATTTCAAAGGAGTGGTGGAAACCCTTTCACGAGTTTCTCGATGAAATTTCACAGTTGAAAGAGGTTGAAGAGGTTTTGTTTTTCGAAGAGCGCTCGCTTTACGAGTCGAACGTTTTTGTTGTGGTGTCGAAGGAGAGCGAAGAAATAACAAAAAAGGTTGCGGAAGTGATGGTTCGGCTTAAATCGAAGTACCCTTGGGCTTCTTTATCGCCCATGGTTTTGGAGAAGAACTCCGTTGCGTACACACAATTTGTCGAAAAAGGTGTACACTCTGCTTAACGAAGCGAAGTTAGACCTTGAACACAAAAGCTTCAACAAAGCGGCATCGGCCGCGTATTTTGCGGCAAGAATGGCGCTTGAAGACTTTCTAGCGTTTCTCAAAAC
>Ga0208559_100041_pt1 | contig 43860 bp, 35 predicted proteins | sample BED_Mat_host_6_1_FD_187138 | JGI IMG/M metagenome (GOLD analysis project Ga0208559, IMG submission 187138) | Extremophilic microbial mat communities from Yellowstone National Park, USA - BED_Mat_host_6_15 (SPAdes) (version 2) | ecosystem: Environmental > Aquatic > Thermal springs > Hot (42-90C) >...
GACAGTAGGGGTCGGTCACGCCGGAAACCGAAGACTTAGCTTCAGAAATACTACCGACCATACTCCCAACCCTAGGAGTATTACTCTTTACTCTCTAGAGCTAATAAAACCTATATAGGAAATACTAATGTTGCTAGAATGGTGATGGTAAGTAGCATCACACAAGAAGTAGCTACCGCAATCCCTATATAAATACCTTTGCCTACCTAACCACACTTAACAACATGATGAGAACCACAAGAGGGACAAGAAATGTCTTGCCTAATTACAGGCTTCCTACCCATAAGTAATACTCGTTATACAAATGTAAATAACTTAATGACGACACTATAATAACCTATCAACTTATTTTCTCATTATTGCAATAATATTAGAGTATCCCTTATTCTTCTCACTTTATCAGAAATATACATAATAATTCCTTCATTGAATTATTCTAATTTATAGAGAATATTACAATTCACAATGGAAACCTGAATCCCCCAGCTAACTATTTCCTCTTGCTAGTTAGTTCAAGAAATAGTGGTATATTCTTAACTTCAACAAGTGATCTAATTGCGTTAAATACTGCTGGTGGTGCAGCCATAGTACCTCCTTCTCCTAATCCAGCTAAGTGGTTACTATCACTCTCCAAATGCTCTATTTCGACTTTAGGCGATTCCATGGCTGTCATTACACCATATTCCGCAAACGTCTGAGTTATAGGAATACCCTCCTCATTATACTCTAACGATGCGTATAATGACACCTCAATTCCGTGAAAAGTAGAGCCTATAATTTGCCCTCTTGCGAAGTTTTCATTCAGTATCCTACCGGCATCGTGTACTACTACATATCTTGATATTCTCGGTATGTCAGTTTCGTCCATCAAAACCTCAACTACATGACCCATACAACCGTAAGAAATTGAGGAATTTATTTTACCCTCTTTGATATCATCAGCGTAAGGAGACTGATAATAACCCACTGCAACTAAACCCCCCTCTATCCCCTTCAATTTCGCAGGATCCCAGTAAAACGTTCCAATTAAGTGCCTTACAGAAATTGACTTATTTCCAGAGATTGTTCTCACTCTGCCATTCTCTATTTTTAGCTCAGACTTCTGTACGCCTAAAATTTCAGACGTAGCTGAAAGTAATCTATTTTCCAATTGGTCCAGTGCGTTATTTAACGCTTGGACTACAATTGGAGTGAATCTACTGGAGTAACTACCAGAGGAGACTACCCACGGTCTACTGGTATCAACACTATATAATACTTCTACATCATCGGGATTCACACCCAGTCTTTTAGATACGATTTCGGAAATTATTGTTTCATGCCCTTGCCCTTCATTTGTCCCATTTACCATGACCTTAACTTTCCCATAGGGATCTATCTGTACTATAACGACATCTTGAGCAGCAGATTTAGGCAAATAGTCTTTGCTCTCTCTAGCTAAATCTAAATAACCTATATTAGTCCCAGAGGGTTCAACTACAAGTGATACGCCTATCCCTACCTTTCCTCTTTTTTCTCCCTCTATCTTTTCATATATTTCCTTCATTCTCTTCAATACACTATAACAACTGAAACCGTTATACTTACCTCCAGTTAAAGTCTCATATGGAGTTTTCTTAAATACGTTCTTTAATCTTACATCAATAGGATCCATACCTATTTCCCTTGCAAAGCTATCTATGACAGTCTCTAAGGCAAAATATAAATGAGGTCCTCCATAACCCCTGTTTAACCCAGTAGGTATGGTATTAGTTAAGACTGCCCTATACCTAACCTTTAATCCCTTAATATCATAAGCTCCAGTCAAATTACCGTGATTCCTAAGCAAATTACCTGGTTCTGGAGGTCTTGGATATGCTCCTAGGTTATCTATAAGATCCATTTCAATTGCGTTAATTATGCCATCTTTATCACCATATATTCTGATTAAAGATTCCCTTTCAGCTCCGACAGAACTTGAGGTTATATGTTCACTCCTAGTTTCAATCCACTTCACTGGTCTTTTTACCACTCTACTCGCTACAGCTATCAATGCCATGTATGGGTAAATTGCACTCTTTATACCGAAAGATCCTCCTATATCACGCGGTCCTTTCAATACTACTTTAGATTTCAATGCCTTTGTTAGTAGGTAGTGAATAGTAAATGGACCTTGAAAATTGGAAAAAATTTCATACTCTTCTCCGTTGTATCTAGCTAAAATTTCGTAGGTTTCTAGGGGGGAAGAAGAATATCTTGGGAATCTAATTCTTTCCTCAATTAGAATTGACGATTTCTTAATCTCATATTCAAATTTTCCGTAAACAAGAGTTTTATCTAATATAACATTAGATTTTAGAGTAGGATGAATAGGTCTACTATTTATAGCATTTTCTATACTGACTACTGGTTCTAGTGGTTCATAATCTATTTGAAGTAATTCCTTAGCGTCTTCAGCCACGTAATCATCCTTTGCTATAATCACCGCTACCGGTTCACCGTAATATAAAGTCTTTTCTCTAGCCATTGGATAGAAATCTAAATTTATGTCCAAAGAAAGGGGAAAGGGGTCTAAGAGATTCCTTATGTCATTAAACGTAATTACCTTTATAACTCCGTTCAATTTCTCCGCATCGCTTTTATCTATAGACCTAATCATAGCGTGAGCATAAGGAGATCTAACTATCGAGGCTGAAAAATAATTCTTTACTTCTTTTAATACAAAATCGTCTATGTAATTACCTTCTCCCTTTACAAACCGCAACCCTTCCTTAAACATGATTATCTACCATTAAATTTAGGCTTTTTCTTGTTCAAGAATGACTCTACACCCTCTTTGAAGTCCTCACTGTATCTGAGTAAACCAAAGGTTTTTCTCTCTATATCAAATCCTGCATAGAAAGGTGAATCAGCTATCTCTCTGATAACTTTCTTCAAGGCTTTAAGTGCTAACGGTGACAGACTTGCTAAATCCTTGGCTATCTCCATTGTTTTCTCATCTAACTTCTCTGGCTCTACAATCTCGTGAACTATTCCCCATTGTAATGCTGTTTGAACATCTAACCTCTTTCCTAACATTAGCATATACGTTGCCCTAGAGACACCCAACATTTTCACTATTCTAGTTATTCCTCCACTAGCTGGAACCATTCCCAGCCTTATTTCCGGAAATGCAAATTCACTTCTCGGAGTTGCTATCCTTATATCACAAGATAAGGCTAACTCTAAACCAGCTCCAAACGTGTATCCATCTATTGCTGCTATTACAGGCTTGGTAATTCGCTCTGAAGATGAAATATCTTCTCCCCAGTCTAGTAGGGTTTCTGGGGTTAATGATAGGAACTCACTAATGTCTCCACCAGAGCTAAATGCCTTTCCTCCAACTCCTCTTACGATTATTACCCTTACATCTTGATTCTTCTCCAGATCGAGTATCTTCTCCCCGATCTCTCTTCTCATGGCTACAGTTATTGCGTTCATTTTCTCTTGTCTGTCTATTAATATTTTGCCTATCTTATTTTCATTTTCTAACTCAACCTTTATCATCTGTTATCACATGATTCTAAAAGTGATTATCAAATATTTAAGTCTTTCTTTAGCATTAGTGGTTTTATTATTTTTTTGATTTCTTTACAATTTCTGGGTTTTCTAAAGTGCTAATATCACCTACCTCCCTACCACTTTCCATAGCCTTCAATACTCTCCTCATTATTTTTCCACTCAATGTATGAGGTAATTCGCTTACAAACTCTATTTCCCTAGGTACCATGTGAGCAGCTAATCTCTCCCTAACGTAGTTTTGGATCTGTTGTTTAAGCTCTTCAGATGGTTCATAGTTCTTCTTGAGAACTATATATGCCTTGATCTTATGCCCTCTAACTGGATCCTCTAAAGCTATAACTCCAGCTTCCGCCACAGCAGGATGAGTCGCAATTACACTCTCTATCTCTATTGGACTAACCCTATATCCAGATACCTTAATCACGTCATCGGATCTCCCTAAATACCAGAAGTATCCATCTTCATCAACATACGCCGTGTCTCCAGTTAAGTAATATCCATTCTTGAAGTTACGTTTCCACCTCTCCTCGTCTCCCCATATACCTCTAGCCATGGCTGGAAAATCCGGCTTTAGAGCTAGTATACCTTGTGTATTTGGAGGAAGCGTATTCCCGTTCTCGTCCACTATCACAGCTTCAACTCCAGGGAGGGGCTTTCCCATGGAACCAATTTTTATCGGCATTGAAATGAAGTTAGCGATAACGTAAGTTGCAGTTTCCGTTTGCCCATATCCATCGTGAACTGGAACACCGAATATCTCAATTCCCGCTTTCACGGTATCAGGATCAACATACTCTCCTCCAGCGTGGACAAATCTAACTGAGGAGAGATCGTATTTTTTGGCTAATTCTAATCCCTCCTTCTTCAACAACCTCAAGGCAGTTGGGGCAGTTGAAATTACTGAAACCCTATACTCTTGAATATTACTATACCACGTCTCAGCTTTAAACCTGCCCTCATAGGAGACTAAGGGTATACCATTAACCCACGCGGTCCAAACTCCAGCAAATCCAGCTACCCACGCAGGGTCTCCAGTATGCCAGAAGACATCTTGGGGATGCATATCGAAATGATATTTACCCGATACATAGTAAAACGTCAATATATCTTGAGAGTGCCAAATACCTTTAGGCTTTCCCGTAGTCCCAGAGGTATATAAGATCAAAAATGGATCATTAATAGACCTCTTAGTGTATGAAGACTCGACTCCCCTATTGCTCTCTCCCTCTATGCCGTCATCTGTAATCTTCAAAATCTTAATCCCATGAATGTTCCTAAACTTTTCCACTAACGACTCGTGCACTATTGCAACTTTAGCACCACTATTTTCAACCCTATACCTTATTGCGTCTTCACCAAATGTGGAGAAAATGGGAAGTATAACGCTACCCAACATTCCTATTGCTACAAAGGAGAAGTAGAGCGCTGGGACCCTTTTAGACATAATTACTACCCTATCGCCACTTCTTACCCCATTATCCTCCAAAACTCTTCTGAATGTAGCACCTCTCTTTTCCAAATCTCTAAAAGTATATTTCCTTTTTTCATCATCCTCACTAACCCATAGGATACCGTATTTATCTCCTAGTTCACCTTTCTTATGTATTGCCAGTTCTGCTGCGTTGACATCACCATTATAATTTAACTCTTCTCTTATCTTACTCCAACTAAAGTTCTTCCTAACTTCTTCATAGTTTTCCAGATTAGGTCTTAAAATTATCTTCTTCTCCCTTATAATCTCTACCATGTTCCTCATATACAATAAAATACCTCTCCTATTTATATATCTTTTTCTTTCCCACATTAATTTAGTTAAAATGATCTTTATATATGTAGCATAAAATAGTTTATAAGCTCCAGAATCACTATATTATCATATGAGGTATTTTAACAGCTATCCCGTAAAACTCGTTAGCCTTTATCTAATTCATGAGAACTGTTGGAGTAAATACTACCTCGAAGACGATATGGTGAATATATTGAATTTAATCCCCTACGAGGAGAAGAACCTTTTAAGAGTATTCTTGGTATCCACGGAGAAAAGTTATAAGCAGATAGCAAAGCTTAAGTTTGAGGGAAGAATTAGGGATATTTTTAACGTATATAGGTACTATAATAAGATACTTGTAGACCTTGCCAGAGACTACGAAAACTCAATTTTTTCCATAATAACCGGAAATAATGGAATAGTTCTAAACACGGCTAAATATAACGGTGGAGAAATATGGAACTTCCTTATGTATGAGCACAAGATTAATAAGACCCTAAAGGAACTGGATGAAGTAGCAGAAATAGAAAACGTGAATATAAGTGATTTCATACCCATATCCACTACCTTAAGTGACCACGAGTTAAAGGCCTTATCCCTTGCCTATGAATACGGTTACTTCGATTACCCTAGAAGGATAAGATCTGGTGAATTAGCCAAAATGTTAGGAATAAAGCAGTCAACTCTGATCTATCATTTGAGGAATGCTGAGAGAAAAGTAATTGGTAGTTTTCTAAAGAAGAATCGCTCTTTTGAAGAGTAGTCGTTAGTAGTAATATCTCTCCATTATATCCAATTTTTAAAGATCACTACTAACTAAAAAGAGTTGGGTCTAACCTATTAAAAAATCTAACCAATTTGATGAAGTTGACATGTAATAAACCTTTAAGATAACTTTTATTATTTTTAAATTACACTTATTCCAAGTAAGGTTTATAAAAAAGTACACTAGTTAATTAAAGTTGAGGTATTAAATTATGAAACCAAACGATAAACTAACTGGTAAGCATGTAAAGTGGATATTAGCTTCATTCTTCACATGGACATTTGACCTATATGACCTTTTTAGCATTTTACTAGTGACTCCATACATAGCGGGACTATTCTTTCCATCCAAGGTAGCGTTATTGTCAATAGCTGCCACATACGCTGGATTTTTGACCTCATTCCTCATGAGACCAGTTGGTGCAGCATACTTTGGAAATAACATTGCAGATAAATTAGGTAGAAAGAAAGCCATAGTTTACGGAATCATCGGATTAGCGATAACTGCAACCCTTCAAGGAGCATTACCCACTTACGAAGCTGCAGGTATAATAGCTCCAATATCTCTGATCATATTAAGGTTAGTGGAAGGGTTTTTTGTAGGAGGTATAACTACAGGGAGTCACACAATTGGTCCAGAGTCAGTTCCAGAAAGGCATAGAGGATGGGTTGGAGGAATAGGCTTTAGTGCTGCAGGTGCAGCTTACTTGATCGCTTCTGCTTGGTTCTATCTTACCGCATTACTATTCCCCGGTTCTTCATATCTAGTATGGGGATGGAGAGTTATGTTCTTCGGAGGACTTCTCCCGTTGGCAGTTCTAGGATTCGTGAGCTATTTAGTGCCAGAATCTGAGATGTGGCAAACAGCAAAGGAGAAACTAAAACCCATAAAAACTCCGGTAAGAGAACTATTTTCTTCAAAATATCGTAGGCTATTTGGTATAGCCTTAATGATAACTGTAGGGTGGGCGCTAATGTACTATCTAACACAAGGATTATTCCCGACGTTTTTAAGCAAGGTTAACGGATTGTCTAAAGCCGAGATTGGAATCACAATGCTCATTGCCTCCCTTGGCATGTTGATTGGCCCAACATTAGGAGGTGAAATCTCGCAATACATAGGGAGAAAGTTAATGTCAATCATAGGTGGAGTTATTGTAATAGCCATCTCTCCACTATACCTCTATTTGGGATCCCTTCCCGCAAGCGCTCTAAGTGAGATAATCCTAGCCACATTCCTCATATCCCTCTTAAGTGACTTCGGTGGTGGTATAGTCATGGTTTACTTAAACGAACTGTATCCAACTAACATTAGGGGTACTGGAGTAGCATTCACGTGGAATACTGGATTCGCCATAGGTGGAGCGTCACCAACAATTATAAGCCTAATACTTGCTGAAGTGAGAGGTGTATCCAGATTTCCAATGCTTATGTTCTCAGCGTTGATATTCACAGCCGCAATCATACTAATAGGATCTATCTTGACTAGAGAGACAAAAGGAAGTATCTCAAAAGAGCTGGAATTAATGGAAAAAGAAGGTAGGTATAAGAAATGAAAGCGATGAAAATTGTTGAGTTTGGAAAACCATTAGAGCTATCAGAGGTTGGTGAGATTACTAAGACTAAATCAAATCAAGTATTAATAAGAGTCCAAGCAGCTGGAGTATGCCACACAGACGTTTCAGTGAGAAGTGGGGTAATTTACAAGAGGATTAGTGCAAATCCACCAAGACTTCCGCTTACACCCGGGCATGAAATAGCTGGGATTGTAGAGGAAGTTGGAGATGAAGTTACCGGATTCACTAAGGGTGACAAAGTTCTCATAAATCCCTGGCAAGGTGAGGGAAATTGCTTCTACTGCAAAATAGGAGAAGACCAGTACTGCGACTCGCCTACGTGGTTGGGTATTACGACTGATGGGGGTTTTCAAGAATACGTACTATCCAACCACAATTATGTATATAAGATAAGAAATCTCTCACCATATGAGGCAGCACCATTAGCTTGTGCTGGGGTTACATCATATAGGGCAAGTAAACTAGCTAGGTTAAATCCATCCAGCTACGTAGCTATAATTGGAGCCGGAGGAGGGTTAGGAAGTATTGGAGTACAAATAATCAGAGCACTTTATGGTTCCATAATTATAGCTATAGACGTCAACGATGAGGGACTAGAACTCGCCTCAAAGTTCGGAGCTGACTACACTTTAAACAGTAGAAAAGAAGTATATCAAGAGTTACTTAAAATAACGAATGGAAGGGGTGTAGATGCCATAATAGATTTCGTAGGCTCAGAAAACACGATCAAAAGTTACTATACCTTTTTAGCTAAATTAGGAAGGTACATCAAAGTAGGAACCTTTGGCGGGGGTCTACCCAATGAGGCTGGATTAAAAATACACTCAATGGGATGGCAATTCATAGGTACACTAACTGGAAACAGAAAGGAATTTTTGGAAGTCATAAGCCTTGCGGAAAACGGTAGGATAAAACCAGTTGTCACTAAGTTAAGGTTGGAGGAAGCAAATGAGGCATTGGACAATCTGGAAAGAAATAAGGTAACTGGAAGACAAGTATTAATACCTTAAAAAGAGAAAACATGGTATGGAAATAAGAAGATTCATCGAGGAAGTTGAAAAGTTAAACCTCTTAAGGGAGGTAAAGGGAGCTCACTGGAATTTAGAGATAGGTGCCATAACTGACCTCAACGCTAAAAGGAATAAATACACGTTACTGTTTGACGAGATCGTAGATTACCCTAAGGGATTTAGAGTGTTAACGGGGACCCTCTTAGATTCTAGAAGAGTGGGCTTAGCCTTAGGTCTAACTTCCAATCTAAATGACCTACAGCTTGTAACGAAATTGAGGGAAAGACTAAACTACGCAAATAGGGAGTATAAGAGTTACGATCCTATAGAAGTCTCAGATACTCCTTTCTTAGAGAACGTGTATAGAGGGGAAAACGTAAACTTATTCAAGTTTCCAGCACCCAAATGGCACGAATTAGATGGAGGAAGGTATATAGGTACTGCCGACGCTGTAATAACTAAGGACCCAGATTCAGATTGGATTAACGTAGGGGCTTATAGGGTAATGCTAGTTGATAAGAACAAATTAGCAATCTTTATAGAGGCTAGTCACCATGGAAGACTACACATCGAGAAATACCTTAAACAAGCAAGAAAAGCACCCATAGCGATTTCCTTCGGCCCTCCCCTATCACTCTTCATCTTCGCTGGAATGGAAGTTCCCTATGGAGTATCAGAATATAATTTCGCTGGGGCAGTAGTGGGAGAGAGGATGAAGGTATTTAGGGGCGAGGTTACGGGATTACCAATACCTGCAGAAAGCGAAATAGCTGTAGAAGGTTATATAACTGGAGAAGTGACTGATGAAGGGCCTTTCGGCGAGTTCATGGGATATTACGCTGGGGGAAGAATGAAAAGCCCAGTTATAGAAGTTATAAGGGTATATTACAGGAAAGATCCTATACTTCTAGGCACAGCTCCCAGTACATCACCCTATGATTACTCATATCTTAGATGTCCAATTAGGTCTGCAATGATCTGGGATTTCCTAGAAAGAGCTGGAGTTCCAAACGTGAAAGGTGTTTGGGCGCACGAAGTAGGGTTCTCTAGGGCATTTATAGTTATATCAATTAAACAAACTTTTGCGGGACATGGAACCATGGTAGGGCATTTAGTTGCAACATCCCCCTTAGCGTCCTATGGTGGAAGATACGTGATTGTCGTAGATGAAGATATAGATCCCTCAGACTTAAATCAAGTAATATGGGCAATGTGTACTAGGTCAGATCCAGCTACAACCATTGACGTGATTAAGAACGTTAATAGCACACCCCTAGATCCAATGGCCGAAAGGAGAGAGAACGTAAAAGAATACGTTTCTTCTAGAGCAATTATTTACGCTGTAAAGCCCTTTGACAAACTAATAAGAAACCAGTTTCCAACAGAGGTTAGACCTAGTGAAGAATTAGTGGAGAAAGTTACAAAAAAGTTCAACCACCTATTTTCGCCTTAACGTAATTTTTCTTTATTATTTACTCTAAAAAATTTTTATACCTCTATAACTATAACATATACTCGGGTAGTTATGAGTGTTTATGATATGTTAAGGAAGATGAGAGATTCCTTCTCAAATCAACAATACGAAATCCCATTAAAAGTCATAAACGACTATCAAATATATGAGCTAGAGCTAGAGAAGATCTTCTCGAGAAGCTGGATATTTCTGGGATTTGAAGAAGAGATACCAAATAAAGGAGATTACATGGTGAGATATATTGGACCAGATCCATTTATTGTGATAAGGGGAGATGATAATAAGATAAGGGCGTTCTTCAATAGTTGTAGGCATAGAGGATCAATGATCTGCACAAGTGAGTACGGTAATGCGAAGAAATTCACTTGCCCATATCACGGTTGGTCGTACGATAATAAAGGAAAACTAATAGGTGTTCCTCTACGTGATAGGATCTACAAAAATCTAGACATGGAAAAATGGGGTCTAATCGAGATAAATGTGGAAAAATATGAAAACTTAATATTTGGAAGTGAAAGTCCAAGGACAAGCTTAAGTGAATATTTAGGGGAAGCTAAGTACTATCTAGATATAATATTTAAACTAACTGGAGGGATGAGACCAGTCAATACTCCGCTCAAGTTCACAACTGACTTCAACTGGAAAATAGGAGCAGAGAACTTCTCTGAGGATAGGTTACATACAGTAGTCACACATAAAACAGTAGCAGACTTCGGATTTGCAAGCCCAGTATCTAGGTTCGGTTACATTACACCTGGTACAAACGAGGTATCGATTGCCGACCTTAAGGATACGGAGGGAAAGGTTATAGGTGCGTTCGGCTTCCGATTTACACCAAGTGAGCATATTCCAGGTTATTTTGGATTCAGGATAAATTCTACATTCAAAGATCCTAGAGGGAATCTGCTAAAGAAAATATCACACACAGTGTTTACAATCTTTCCTAACTTATCCGGCTTCATTGCAGCAGACTCTTCGGATGGGTCAAGAAAAGACAGAGCACCAGTCTCTCTTTTAAGGGTATGGCAACCATTGGGACCGGATAAGACCCTCATTCAGACATGGGTTATAGCGCCTAAAAACACTTCGGATGAAATAGCTAAAAGGGTTTACGAAATAACGGTATCGCACTTCGGTCCAAGTGGTGCTGCGGAACAAGACGATACGAGCATATGGCGTGGTATTACCCAAGTTGCAAGGGGGTATTTCTCCAAAATGAATACGACAAATCTTAAGGCTGAGCCCGATCTACCACCTTTAGAGGGATGGGAAGGGCCGGGAATTGTGAGGCCAATGCAGTTCCATGAAGAGTGTCAAAGAACCTTTTGGAGGAGATGGATTATGGAGATTTTAGGGGATGAAAAATGAACTTGCAAGAACTCTTTTATAACATTTATAATTTCGAGATTATGGAAGCGGAGTTGTTAGATGCAGAAGAGTACGATAAGTGGTTAACGTTGCTAGACGACGATTACGAGTATTATGTCATGGAGGGAGACAATAGACAAGGTAAGAATTTGGATTTCGGCAATAGGAAGTTCCTATTTAGCGCTGATAAAAATAAATGGAAATTATTTATTGACAGGCTATTTTCAAGCTATGGATGGAGTTATCAATATGCGCAAACAAAGACAAGGAGGATTATTGGGAATGTAAGGATAGTAAATCTTAAGGAAAATAACGTAGTTCACGTAGCAAGTAACCTTCTAGTTTTAAGATTTAACGCTGAAGACATAAAAGAGTTCCCTACTTTAATCTCTGGTAAAAGAGAGGATACACTTAGGATCTATAGGGATAACGAGATAAAGATTGTGAGAAGGATAGTGCATTTGGACTCAATCAGTTATCCATCGTATAATCTTTACTTTCCCCTATAGTTTGATATCAAATTATTTAAACATCTTTTTCTTACCTTATACTTTAGGAGAAAGACTTATAGGTTAGAACCTTTACATAAATCTCGTAACTTCATCTCAATAAACTTATTCCCAATTATTCGTTATAGTATATAATGTTTATATTATAAGCAGTTTCCTTTCTAATTTCTTTTCATCTTATATAGGAGAACATAAAAATTCTTTAAAAAATTTTAAGAGTCCCTATAGCTACACTATTAAAAACTAGTCATTTACTTATTCTTTGGTGGGAGCTTCCGGTATAAAAACCTTCTACTATCTTTTGCGGTATATACGGTATTATTGAGACTATGTAGATCTCGTTTTTTTCCAACTCTTTTACTGTTATTATACTTAGTCAGACTTTAAAGGGCAAGGTAACTTCATTCAGTATTAACGTCTAAGGTTCACCGTATCTATTCACACTGTATATGAGGTCATTTACTTTCTTAGATATGGAGCGCAAGAATCTCTTTGCGTCCCATGTTAAGGTCTCGAAGTCCGTGTACATTTTTGAGTAAAGCTTTTTCTCGAGGACTGCCCAAGGTCCCTCAGTTGGGCTCTTGTCTGGAGAGTAAGGCGGTAGGTAGATAAACTCCACATTATTTTCCTCAAGGAATTCCCTCACTTCGTTACCGTGAATTCTAGCGTTGTCCATTATTATCACGATTTTCTCGTCCTTTACCACCCTTCCCAAGTAAAGTATGATATCTTTTGAGTTAAGTGAAGACTTCTTATAGGTCGAATAGGAGAAAGCTATTCCCTTAATCGTTATCCCTCACACTACTGCAAACCTCTTCCTCTTTGGATTAACCTTTATTCCTCCTCCTACCTTCATCCAACCTTTACCCTTGTTTATGTAGGATACGTACGACTCGTCGAAGACATGTATCTTATACCCTTCCCTTATTTTTTAAAAGCCTCTCCCCTTGTTCCTTTATCCATCCTTCTACGGCTTTTTCATCTCTAACGTAGGTCCTCTTACCCTTCTTGTACTTGAGGCCAATTCCTTAAGTATGGAGCTTAAACTCCTCGGATTATATTTTATCCCAAATTCCTTCTCAAGTATGTACGCTATGTGCTTCAAGGTCTAGAAGTCGTAGTTTAACCCGAAATCTCTAGGGCTCTTATCCAAGATTTGGATGAGCTTTTCCTTGTCCTTCAGCTTCGTAGATCCCTTCCTAGGCTTAGCGCTCAAATCCTCCATCCTCAACCACTTGTGAAGATGGAAACATCGTACTTCTTCGCCACTTCCTTAATGCTCATTCCGTTCCTCACGTCTTTTACTGCGTTAATCCTTCTCTCTTCCTCTTGCTTCTTGTTAAGCCTTATTCCATGCATGCTGGATTTCGGCATAACAAGCTAGTATTACTTAATCAAATATAAATATTGCTCTTTAAGGTCTACTAAGTATAAATAACAGTTGAAAAGATGAAATATATTACCCCTAAGTTTGTTAAAAATTCTTAATAGTATCACTTGTATTAATAAAAGATCACTATCTTCTTTGTATTTTAAATAAAATCTTTTAAATGATAACGTAGTTTTCAACGTTTGAAAACGTAATTTATACATTCCTATATGGATATAAGTATAGGGCAGTAAGCTTTAAAAACTTGAATATACATTTATATATTAGTGAAACAAAATGGCTTTACTACAGTTGAGGAAGAAAGAAGAACAACCAAAGAAAGAAGATGAAAAAGAGAGAGAAGAAATAATATCAATTGATAAACTACCAGAAGAGTATTTAAGACTTGAATATCCAAACGATTGGAAGTATCTGCAAAAGGTAAAAGGATATAGTGTTTTTTGAAACTATAAATAGCTGTATTCTCGTTTTATATATATGAAGTATATTAAATTAGGTGATTCTGGAGTTAAGGTATCTCAAGTTGCTATAGGTACGTGGTTTCTTCCTATATTACAAGAGAAGGACGAACTAGGTATACATAAAGGTGGATAAAGAAACTACATTAAAGATCCTTAAAAGAGCATATGATGAGGGAGTTAACTTCATAGATACTGCAAATAGATATCACGGCGCTATGGCACCAGTGGATTTGGCACATGTAGGTAATGCCGAGCGCATTGTTGGAGAATTTCTAAAAACTGTGAATAGGGAATCTGTCGTAATTTCGACTAAGGTTAGGGGTAAGATGGGTGAGTTCGCTAATGGAGAAGGTTTGTCCAGGAAACATATACAATGGCAAATTAAGGAAAGCTTGAAAAGGTTAGGCACATCATACATAGATCTCTATTTCATCCATTGGCCAGATCCCGATACTCCCAAGCTGGAAACCCTAAGAACGCTGAATAGTTTAGTGAACAATGGCTTAGTTTATTATTTGGGCGTTAGTAATCATTCTGCAATTGATGTGATGGAATTCCTACATTTAAGTAAGAGGTATAACTTGGAGAAATTCGTGGTAATGCAAGAGAAATACAACATGTTGGAAAGGGATATAGAGAAAGATAAGGTTGATATCGCAAGAAGGTATGGATTAGCAGTTATGGCTTATTCACCGTTAGCTCAAGGGTTTCTCACTGGAAAGTATACGGATAGAAATGGTTGGAAGGTTGAGGAACTTAGTAGAGCTACTATAAGTGAAGACTTAAAGAAAAGATACTTTACCGACGCTAATTTAAAGATATTATTGGGGCTTAAGGATATTGCATCAGAACTGGGGATAACCCTGTCCCAATTGGCTATCGCGTGGCTTCTCAAGAGAGGTGAACAGCTCGGTGTTACAGTAATCCCACTTATTGGAGCCAGTAAAGTTGAGCATTTAGAGGACAACCTATCTGCGTTAAATGTGAATTTGAGAGATGAGCATATGAAAAGAATAGAGGAAATATTAGGAAAATCCACATGACTTGTAAACGTCAAGAGCTGCTCTTAAATCCCTCAAGGCAATTTCAGGTGGCATAGGTACTTCAGTATTGTTTTTCACAGCGTTTACAAATCCCCTTATTTCTTCCTCTATTGGATTCACCTTTTCAACCTCTATTCTTTCCTCTTTACCATCAACGTTTAATATCAGATCTCCGTAAGGCTTTCCCATAACTCTCGTATTCGGATCTTCTATTAAACTCCCTTTCTCCCCATAAACCTCAAACGCTGGCACTTTTGGTGGATTTGGGGTTGCCCAACTATATAATAATAGCCCTAGATGTCCTTTTCTAAACTTAAAAGTGGCTAAAGTTAAATCTTCTCCTTCTATACCCGAGAAGTATCTCCCACAAATTCCCTTGACGCTTTCGTATTCTCCACCTAAATTAAGCAATGTATCTATGAAATGAACACCCCCATCTATAAGTGCTCCTCCTCCCATTTTCTCCTTTTCTCTTCTCCATCCCTTTGGCTGATATAAGTGAGTTGATCTCACAATTATTAGGGATAGGTTCCCTAATCTCGATAAAAGCTCCCTCGCCTTTCTAACTGATGATTCGAAATAGAATTGTTCCAAAACCATGAATTTCCTTTTAGTCTCTTTTGCAGTATTTATCAATCCCATTGCCTCTTCTATTGTCCTCGCTATTGGCTTCTCAAGCATTAAGTGTTTCCCAGCCTTCATGGCCATTGCGCCCATTGGGTAGTGTTGGTCATGACTCACTAATAAGTCAACGATGTCAACATCTGATTTTATAACATCTTCGTAATTTGTAAAATAACTCTTTGCGTTAAACTCCTTTGCACACTCCCTTGCCTTTTCGTCATTTCTGCTAAATACGTAATAGTCTATTCCGCTTATATTCTTCATAGCCCTTAAATGTACTTTTCCGAAACCGTCACATCCCACTACAGCAATTTTCACAGCCTAATAAATTAGTTTTTTAAATATTTAAACATTACCTTTTATGGTGCGGTAATAGAAATCTTTTTAAGTTAAATCAAAAAATAAGGCTATTCGTGAAGAGAGCATCTATAGTGACTTCGAAGTTTAAGGCTGAAGTTAAGACCGATTTGGATAGGGAATTGAATTTGAGAGAAGAGTTAGTTAAAATTGATGGTAATAGGGTGTCAGTTTTTGATGGCGATAAGGAGGTATTCAGTGTGGATAATGTAATAAAACTTTCCTTGGAGACAGGTATAAGCGTGGATAAACTAATAGGCTTTACTTCAGACGGTAAGGAAATTGAGATTGCTTATTTCACCAAGAGAAAAGAGGAATTATTCAAGAAGGTTATTGATGCGTTTAATAAGGGTGAGCAGATAGAAGTAAAGGATGAGGAGAGTGAGGAGGGTGTAAGAGTTGGTGTAGGCACACTAAGGTGGCTTTGGAACATTGCTTCTAGATATAGGAAGACAATGATATTTGGCGCTACTCTTTCCTTAATAACAACTGGCCTTAATCTAGTTCCTCCATACTTACTTAAAATATTAATTGATAGCGTATTATTATCGCCCTCTCACCCTTCCACGCTCTTCATCAACATTATAGTGTATTTAATAGCATCATATTCGGCACTTGCTTTATTATCTTCTATTCAGAATAGAACACTAAACAATCTAGGTTCCAGAATAATAAACGATTTAAGGGAAATACTGTACAAACATGCGATTAACCACGATTATTCATTCATAGAGAGAATATCTCCTAGTAGGATACTCTCTAGACTTACGACTGATGCAGGAAATACAAATTGGCTATTGGTTTGGGGATTGCCGACACTTGTTACCAACTTATTTACAATAATTGGAATAGGAGTGATTTTATTTACATTAAATCCTACGTTAGCAGCTTTCATATTAATCCCAGTACCCGCAATAATATACTTGATCATCTCATATAGAAGAAAGTCCCATAGGCTCTACCATCGAAATTGGAGGAGAAGTGCAGATATTACCTCTAGGATAAATGATACAATACCTAACTTCCTCGTAGTTAGATCCTTTTCCAAAGAGGAATATGAGTCCAAAAGGCTAAGGGAAATGTTAAATAAGCTTTATGAATCCAGTATTGCGATTAATAAGATGAACTCAGTATACTGGCCTTTAATGGGATTCGTAGTTAATCTCTCAACTGTATTAATATGGTGGGTAGGAGGACATGAGGTAATCTCTGGTATTATAGAAATAGGTGTGATAACAGCGTTTATAGCTTACGTTTCCCAGTTTTACGGACCAATCAATAACTTAAGTAACGTTTTGCCATTTATACAACAGTCTTTAACATCTGCAGAGAGGATTAGGGAAGTGTTAGAAGTTAAACCTCAAATAACAAATCCGGAAAACCCTAAGAGACCTAATATGCCTGCTGAGATACGTTTCGAACATGTTTACTTCGGTTATGATCCGCACTTCCCCGTAGTTAAGGATATTAATATTGAAATAAAGCCTGGGGAAAAAGTAGCAATTGTTGGCAAAAGCGGTTCAGGGAAGAGTACGATAGCTAAACTGCTTCTGAGATTCTATGACGTTAATGAGGGTAGAATTCTCATTGATGGCATAGATATTAGAGAAATAGATTTAAATTATCTAAGAAGGAAAGTGGCGTATGTACCTCAAGACGTCGTATTATTTGATACCACGGTAGGATATAACGTTGTATATGGTACAGATAATCTAAGTGAGGTTGACGTAATTAGAGCATGTAAGATTGCCAAAATCCACGATGAGATAGTTAAGTTACCGTTCGCTTATGATACAATTTTAGGGGAAAGGGGAACGTATTTATCAGGAGGACAGAGACAGAGGTTAAGTATTGCGAGGGCAATTATAAAGAATCCAGATGTGTTGATATTTGATGAAGCAACTTCTAATTTGGACGTTACAAGTGAAAGAGAGGTTTACGAAACAATGATGGATGTCTCTAAAGGTAAGACGGTAATAATGATAACGCATAATGTGCATGAGGTTATGAACTCAGATAAGGTTATAGTCTTAAGTAATGGTAAAGTAGTGGAGGAAGGAAAGCCAATTGAGTTACTAAATAAGAAAGGGGAATTCTATAAAATGTTTAAGGAACAGATTAACGAGGAAAATATCTTCGCCAGAATGAAACAAAATAGCAAAGAGGAGAAAATTATTGTAAACCTTATTGATATTCATAATGTGAAGATAGATCAATCTGTTAGGAGAAGTACCGTAGATGTTATTTATCAAGGGAAGGTGTACCGGGTTTTAGTGCCAAAAATGTTATTTCCAATAACTAAACCAACGTTTATAGGTCTTTATGACGAGAGTGGTAAGGAGATATTCTTGATAGATGATTATACTAAATTGGACGAAAAATCTCGTAAAGTATTAGAGAACGCATTAGCTTATAATAATTTAATATTCCAAGTGAGGAAAATAAACGAGATTAACATAAAGGGTGATCAATTGGAATGGGACGTGGAAACTAATAAAGGTCCAATAAAGGTCTACACGATTGGAAGGAGGAACGTAGTTGTCCTAGATTCTAAAGTAGTTTTGATTGATAAAAACGATAATCTTTACGAAATTGATCTGGATAAGATAGATAGGAAGAGCTTTAAGATACTGGTTGAGACTGTTTAAGAAGCCATTGAGGGATATCTATTTTCACCTCTCTCCCTTCTAAAGCCGATTTGTATATACTTTCTAGTATGGCTACTCCTATAGCACCTTGTTCCGCTGAACATAATGGGTACTCCGGGATTCCCTTTGAAATGGAATCCATGACGGTTCTCCACACCTCTCTATATACGCTTCCTCTTTGTTGTTGAGTTGAAGGTGTACTGAGGAAGAGTTCATCCGCAATATTCCTCATAAAATTTAACATTCCATTATCTATATGTATTCCACCCTTATTTCCTAAAACTACTACTTCCATTTTATTCTCCTTTATATATGAAGCCCAACTCACCTCCATGTAGGCTGATATTTCGTCCCCTAAATTTAAAAAGGCTGAACCAAAATCCTCAACCTCAACCTTAAAGTTAGGCAGATTAGGTGAGGGATAAACTGAGAACTTAGTCTTGTCATTAGAGAAAGCGCTATATGTTTTACCCGTAACACTTTTAGGCATTGGGAAGTCTGAGAGGAAAAGTAATAAATCTACGATATGTGTACCTATGTCAAATACTGCACCACCTTTAGCTAAGTCCTTCTTAATGAATGTCGGTGAGGTAGGTATTCCTCTTTGCCTTATATAAAATCCTCTCATATGGTATATTTTACCTACTTCACCACTTCTTATCAATTTCTTAGCAATTAACATCGCTGGGTTAAACCTATTTTCATGGCCTACAACTAATACCTTATTTCTTTTTCTCGAAGCCTCCACTAGTGTTAAAGCCTCTTGAAATGAAGTAGCCATTGGCTTTTCCACGTAAACATTTGCGTCACTATTTATGGCATCTAATGCTATGGTTGCGTGAAGGCTGTGGGGTACTGCTACTAAAACGAGGTCTGGATTTTCATTTCTTAGCATTTCCTTGTAATCTAAATAACCTTTACACCCTGTTTTTTGAGAGAAATCTTTCACTCTTTTTTCATCTATGTCCGCGCAGTAGTCCACTTTTATCCCCAAGTCAGTTAGTGCTGGAAGATGGCCAGTAGTTACCCATCCTCCTAGCCCTACAATTCCTAATTTCATATCTAACATTTAATTATTAGATTTAAAAACTTTATTTGACGAGCGTTATGTAAAATAAAAAGGACTGCTTTCATATCTTGCTATCTCAACTCACCTGAAAATACACTTGATTGAGCTTGGAGAATTAAAGCTCCTCTAGTTCTATGAAAGCTGAGATCCTTAATTAGTATGATGAAAGAGTGAGATGAACTTCATCCCTCAGAGCTGATGAGAGTCAGTACTTAAATAAACCCGTAATTTGGTAAATAGAATAAAGAGAAATCGGTATTTTCTATAATAAGAGACTGGTTATGTTTAGAAAACCTCTTTTATTTTCAGATACAATAGTGACATTAACATTCTCATTATTCCTATTCCAATTAGCATGATATTTATGGCAACTGCTAAACTGAACCATTCTGAAATAAGATTGAACATTAAACTTGAAATTGTTGAACCTAAAAGTGCGGCAATTCCGTTAAACATGTTGTATAGAGCTATATTAATCCTCTTTTCGTAATAGTCAGAGTGGTCAAATAGGAACGCAGTATAAGAGATTGAGGCGGAGTTCGTAAATCCAGAAACTAGATTAGCAATATATATCTCATAAGGTGTGGTGGAAAATGCATAAGCTAGTGGGAAAGTTGCTAAGGCAAATCTTCCAAAGAACATAACGAATTTTCTATGCCTATCAACTAATCTACCCACGAGCCTCTGTAATGCTAGGGTGGATGTTCCTCCTGTAACGTTAATTACAGCTACTTGAAATTCGTTCATATGGAACTTATACACTTGTGCCAATGGAAAAATCGGCCATGCCATTGACCATACAAATGTAAAGATAAAGTTTGTCAAGATGAATTTTCTTACTTCAAGATTTGATGAAAACAGTTTTATACCATTACCTCTTGCAAACTCCGCATCAACATCTGAATTATAGATTACGTAAGCGTTAAAAGCATATATTAAACCAGAAATGATAAAAAAATACCGCATTAAGTCTAAATTATTACCTACGATAAATCCAGTTATTAATGTAGCTATTAAACCACCTATTGAGGCGTAAAAGTTATAATATGCTAGTGTTCTTCCTCTATGGGTTGTACTTATTTTATCCAAAATCAGTAACCAACCGAAGTTCGCAGCACCCAGACAAGCACTTATAATCGAGTAAACCAATACGAAATACTCATTGTATATTGCGTAAACTCCTATTAATATCCACAGTAAACCCCCAAATAAACTTCCAATTGCAATTAACTTTTTGGCTTTTATGTACAAATTTGCTAATACATATTGGATTATTCCAGGGAATGCAGTATTGGCAGAGGATACTATTGCCAATAAAGCACCCGTTATTCCATACGATGCAGTAAAGAACGATACGAAGGGATTTACGAGACTAATAGCCAAATTGTTAAGAAGTGAATAGAGTCTCAATGGCTTCAATAGAGGTCATAATGGAGATTAATAGTTTAATCTTTTAAAGTTATTCCCTTTAAAATTTTTTGAAAAAACATATAATGATTAGCTATTTAAAAGTTTTAAAATTAATTCCGGTTTAGTTGGCATTATATAGATGTTTTTACCTATGGCGTCTTCTACGGCATGTAGAATTGTTGGAGTTGCAGCAATGGCTGGCAGCTCTCCAATCCCCTTAGACCCTAATGGGGTGTCTGATTTAGCCAGTGCTAGAGACTTCCACTCCACTTTAACAGCTTCCATAGCAGTGGGAATAACGTAATCGGAGAAGTTGGAAGTTATTAATGAGCCCTCTTTCGAGTAAACAGTTTCCTCATACAGTGCTTGGGAAATACCTTGAAGAGCACCTCCATGAACTTGTCCCTCAGCTAAAAGCGGATTTACAACAACTCCCACATCGTCAAATGCCTTGTACTCTAACACTTTCACAAATCCAGTCTCCCTATCTACCTCTACTAGTGCTATGTGTATTCCATATGGTGAGGTATAAGGTCTAATTGTGTAAGAGTATTCCTCCTCTGGATATACTCCCATACGCAGTGCTTCTCTAGCGGTATCAGCTAAACTCATTTCACCCTTTTTATGGTAGAACTTTCCATTACTATACTCTATTTCCTCTGGCCTTACACCTAACTTTTCACCTACAACTCTAAGCAACTTCTCTTTTAATCTTATTGAGGCTTCATACACTGCCGAACCTCCAACTGTTAAAGTTGTACTGCCACCCGTTAAACTACCATGGGATATCAAGTCTGTATCTCCCCATAATACATCAATTTGGCTTACATCAACATCAAATATCTCAGCTGCTATTTGTGCAAATGCAGTGGCATCTCCTTGCCCATGTGGAGTAAACCCACTCACGACTTGAATCCTACCATTGGGTGTAAGTTGTACTCTAGCAGTGCCAGTCCCGAAGGACGCTATCTCTGATACAATAGCTACTCCCACTCCAGCTAACTTACCCTTAGCCCTTAACTCGTCACGTTTCCTTAATAGCTCATGATAAAACGGTTTAGCGATTTTTAATGTCTCCCTGTATTTTCCACTGTCATAGTACATTCCAGTCGGAGTATTATAGTGACTTACCTCATCAATTATATTAACTTCCCTAATTTCAAATTGATCAACACCTAAAGCCCTAGCTCCAAGGTTCAGAATCCTCTCTACGAAGTATGTAGCCTCAGGTCTACCAGCACCCCTATATGGACCTATAAACGTCTTATTAGTAGCAACACCTAGTACCTTAACCTTTAGGGCATTAACCTTGTATCTACCTACCAATAATCTAGCTGCCGTAGTGGCCATTCCAAAGGAATCTTCATAAATCTCCCTTATTGGAGCACCTAAATCCATGATCAGAGTTCCTTCTATTCCTAACAATTTTCCCTCCTTATCAAAGGCAGCCTTAAACTTTAACCTCATGTCCCTTCCATGATTTGTCGACATAAACTCTTCAGTCCTAGTATTAAACCACTTTATAGGCTTCCCAGTAAGAACTGCCAAATAGGATATTAGAGCTTCTTCGGGATAAATATAGATTTTACTACCAAATGCTCCTCCAACAAATGGCTGAACTACCCTAACGTCATTTACTCCATATTTTGATAAGAGTTGTATAAGAGTATCCTTTAATCCAAATACATTCTGTGTACTGCTCCATACCGTTAGCCTTCTTCCATCAAAGTAGGCTACAGCACCTCTAGGTTCCATTGCTGATGGAATCACTCTTTGGTTTATGACCTCAGCTTCAACTACCTTATAAGCGTTTTTAAATGCAGAATCTACATCTCCTATCTCTACATTATCCTCTAAAACAATATTTGAGCTCAAGTCGCTTTTAGCTTTATTAACGTTTTTCAACGCTTCCTCAACGTCAATAACTGCAGGTAATGGTTCGTATTCCACTTCTACTTGTTCAGCCAAATCCCTAGCCTTGTATTCATCTTCAGCTAAAACAACTGCTAATGGTTGCCCTTGATAAAGTGCCTCTTCTTTAGCTAATCCGATGAGATCTGGTAAATCTTTAGCAGTGTAGCATAATGCACCTTCTGGGCATCTTATACTCTTTATCTTTGCATGCGCGTACTGGCTTCTTATAAATACTGCGTAAAGTGTACCCTTAAAGTCAATGTCGTACACAAATCTGCCTTTCCCTGTAATTAAAGAGGGATCTTCTATTATCCTCCTAACGGGTCTTCCTATTTCTCTTGGCATGGTTTAAGATATGTTCTTTGTTAATAAAAACTTTATTACGACGGTCTTTTCGTAATACATCTCTTGGTAAACTTAACAAGTAAAGGATAACTATATTAACCTATTCAAAAGAGTTTAAACCTTATCTCTTGAAAGGGAGGCCAGGGCAACTCCCCATTAAATCCCCATAACCCCCTTTTATTACCCCATTTGCCCTGGCCCGATCCCATGGCTATATATTGAAAATCTATGCTTAAAAACTTTACTTTCATCATACTAAGTAAAAAGTACATATTCTATAATTATAGTATAGAAACTCTAAACTTATCAGTTATACTATTAAATGTATTATTTTTAAATGGTGGAATATAATCCTCTAGCTACCTTGGGTATGAAGTCCTCTACTTGCTGTGGATCGAAACTAATCTTCCTCCCATTCTCAGCTGAAAGGTAGGCGTGCATCATAAGTTGGACTATTAATAATCCGTCATACCAATTTTCTAATGGCATTTTACGGGATAGGAAAGACTCAACCATATGCCTATCCTCTCCTTGATACCCGTAAGTTACCGCCTCATCCGATATAATTGGCATTAATCCTTGGTCTGCATTTTGCTTTTCGACAAAAGTTTCAGATGGTGGAAGTTTAATGTTTCTACTGAAGAACGTTGATAGTTCCGATTGTAGAGTATTAATGTTAACACTGTATTCCGGCCCTAACACCTCAACCGATAATCTAAGCCCAGCTCCAACGAAGTTCCACGAAGTCCTGGTCTCAGCCATTATTAAATTCCCTATATCGTCCTCATAAGTTATAACAGTTAATGCGTAATCCTCAGCTGGTTCCTTCACGAAGTCCACGTTATGCCTTTCTTTTAAATGCCTAGCATACTCTTCCTTATTCCACTTTAACGTTTCTATCACAGCGTACACGTGTTTCGGCTTAAGTGAGGATTTATCCTTTGAAGGGTCAGTTAGTAAAAATCTAGTTGCCTCCAAACTGTGACAAGTCATATCTATTAATGCCCCTCCACCAGAAATAGTTGGTTTCCAAAACCAGCTATTATGAGGGCCAGAGTGCTCTTCAGCTGCTCTTGCCAAGTATGGTCTTCCGGAATTCCTCGCCCCCATCTCCCAGATAGCCTCCTTAGCCCTTACCACAGAAGGCATGAAGATCTGATTCTCCAAGTATCCGTGCAGTAGACCAGCCTTCTCCACCAATCTGATCATCTCCTTAGCTTCCTTCACATTTCTAGCTAAGGGTTTTTCTACGGCTATTCCATTTACGTTAGATCTCCCTTGTGAGACCTCTTCGCTAATCAATTTCGTGTATTCTAAATGTGCATCATTGGGGACAGTTAGCCATACTGCATTAATCTCCTTATCTGATAGCATTTTACTAATATCGTCATACACTTTAGGTTTCCCTAATCCCAGTTGTTCAGATAATCCAGCAAATTCTTTAGAAGAGTTTAGATTTCTAGAATAAACTCCCTTAACTTCTACATTCCTAACTCCCACTAATCCCCTTAGATGAAACCTAGCTGAAAACCCACTTCCTAAAAACGCGATACCTAAAGCCATAAAATAAGTTTGTAACAATAATTAAAAAATATATAGGTTAAACTCTCATTAGACAGCCCGACTTAGCTCTAACTACTCCTTGGCATGAGTCCATATCCTCTTTAACTTTCACGTTAAGTTCATATTCCTTATCCTCCCATGTGTGGTTTAAAACCGCTATCAAGCTCTCTCCTTTTCCTTCAAGGTACTGTATTTCAACACCAAAGTCTTGTTTTGGAAAGCTCTGTTCTATATTGGCTACTCTCCCAATATAATTATAAAGTGATAAGTGGCGTTTATCCATTATCTCGTTGTTTGAGGATATTAACTCTAGAGGTATTGTGGAGAGGATAGCGTTGCCCTTTCCTCTTTTAGCAATGAAAATTACACCATTGTTGTTATCATCTACTCCTATTACTTTAGCATCTTTTTCTTTAAATGAATAGGTGTATAAATTAGATTGTCCCAACTCGTATATATTATTATCTAATCTTATTCTTTCTGGGACCTTAACTCCCTTACTCCCTGCGTAATTGCTGGGGATTACTCCAAAAAGTTCCTCCCATAAGTGTGTTGCAGACAGATGCGTTAGAGTATAGGTTGAGAAGTAGATAGTACTACCATTTTCAACTACCTTTAATAATTTCCTCCACGTCGTTGTAAGTAGTCTAGTAACGGAGGGTATTATTAATAATTTATAACTTGATAAATTTTCATCCTCCTCTCTTGCAAATGTAACTTGAATGTTGGATAGTCTAGCGAACGTAAACGCTTGATTCAATACCCTAGCGAAATCCCATCTCTTGTTTTGCTCGTAAACGAATTGGAAGTTCCTATAAAACCACGAGGGTACTAGTATTGCTGAATCCCTTTTAGGCACTTTATAAGATGATAGCTCAATATCCTTTATTTTGCTACTGAAATCCTTTACCACTTTTGCAGCAATCTTCTCACTTCCATCTTGTCTTATCACTCCAAAGGTTAATTCGTGAGGTTCCCATAGATATGGTTCATCACCCTCCCTCGGGAAGTCAGAAAAACACCATATCAATGCACCATCAGCACCGTAAACTAACGCTCCCCTCAGTATTAATCCTATAAACTTAGCGTGACTTTCCTCAGAGTACAATGAAGTAGGAAATCCAAACTCCTCTAGAATTACCGGCAATCTGGAACTTTGATCGTATTCCAAGGTCATGAAGTATTGAAATGAATGTCTAACTGGATCTTGATCGTACAAATAAATATGTGGAGAGGCATAATCGACAATTCCCTTAACGTTTTCTGGTCTTAAGAAATTGTGGGAAAATGGAGAAACGTTATCTCCAACCGAGACTACGTGTTGGTCATCAATTCCCTTAATGTAACTATACAATTCCTTAAGCCATCTCAAGAACACATCGTCATTTTGTGGTACTCTCACTAATGATATCTCGTTTGTTAGTATCCATCCCATTATTGCCTTACTTTGCTTAAAACTATTCACAACATCTCCTACAAACCTCTTCGTTTGTTCAATCTTGTCGTAAATTGTATTATCAATATCCCATGGGATACCCCAGTTCTTTCCACTCATATGACCTACAATTAAGGTTAATAGAACTTTTATGGAATGCCTTTCCGCCTCTTCAAGAAATCTCCCAATTTTACCTTTACATTCATGTTTCAGATTACCTAGTTGATCTGCGCAATCCTCATCCAATACGAATGCCCTAATAGTGTTTATCCCTAGTTCACTCATTAATTCGAAATCTCTTTTAATTTCTTCAATTTCAAACCTACTCCACATCTTTATATTTGATATCCTAGGCCAATAGTTGAAGCCTAAGATGAACTTTTTCATATTTAAGAATCATAATTTCATATTTATATACTTCTATGCAAGAAGTATATTTATGAGAAGCGTTAACGAGCTTGAAGCGAGACTGATCTTAATACTCGGTAACTCCTTTAGAAATTTAAGGCAATTAAGATGGAATCTTGAAAATCACAATAAGGCTTACCTAGAGGTTGAGGGCAAGGGAAATTCATATTTGGTAATCGTTGACCACAAGGGAAGTGGACTTATTAGACTAAATGGAAAACCGTATTTCGAGTTAGATAGATATCACACGTTAATACCTATTCCCTTTGGTAGTCATAAGATTAGCTTAGAACTTTCAAACTACATGGACTTTGGTGAAAAAGTCGACATTTCACCTGGAATTCCGTTTTATACTGAGATAGACTCTAACGCCTATAGGCTTTACATATACGGATCTCAGATTCTAGACCTGATAAGAAGTATAAATGACAATGAAGTTAAGGACGATTTGAGTAATTCCTTAAGTAAGGCTTTGCGTGAGGCATATTTTGAGTCAATCTCAAAAGAGCAACTATTCGTTCTATCAAAGCTGATAAGAACGACATTGGATGTAAGTAGAATGATTCAAGAGATTGATGATCCCCTTGACGTATACAAGGAAGATGAGAATAGGGGTAAATACGAAAGGGCTTTGAACGTTTTGAAGAGTGAATTATCGAGATTAGTTGGCAAGTACGGCAAAAGAGGGGAGTTAGTGGGTACTGGTCATGCCCATATCGACACTGCATGGCTGTGGCCATTTGATGAGACTAGAAGGAAAGTTTTAAGAACGTTTTCAACTATTTTAACACTCTTAGATAAGTACGACTTTCACTTCATTCAAAGCGCTGCAATATATTATGAGTGGATAAAGGCAGATTCTCCAGAACTATTTGAAAGGATAAAGGAAAAGGTTAAGGAAGGGAAGTGGGAGTTAGCAGCACTATACGTTGAATCGGATGCAAATATGGTCTCAGGCGAATCGTTGGCTAGGCAGTTCTTGTACTCTCAGAGGTTCTATCTAGAGAACTTCGGAAGAATTGCCAATATTTTATGGTTGCCAGATACCTTTGGATTTTCAGCATCATTGCCTCAGATAGCCAAATTGGGTGGAGTAAAGGCTTTCGCAACTCATAAAGTCTTTTGGAACGATACCAACGCATTTCCATTCAATGTTTTCCAATGGGTAGGGCCAAATGGTGATCGATTACCTGCAGTTACCTTTGGCCACGGAAAGGGAGGATATAATTCTGACTTTTCAGCTTCAAGCGTATTAGAACAGTACAATAACTGGGCTCAAAAGGATCAACCAATCCTATATTCTTATGGATACGGTGATGGCGGAGGAGGACCAAACGAGGATATGTTAATTAGAGCCGAGGCAATTAACCTTTTACCTATATTACCTAAGGTTGAATTAAGTGGTGTAAATGATTATATACAAAGGATAGTTCCAGTGGAAGAATGGAGAGGGGAATTATATTTAGAAACCCACAGGGGTGTATTAACATCACATTCAAAAATGAAATTGCTTAATAGGATGGCAGAAATCGCGTTAAGGGAAGCTGAGCTATGGAGCACTTTGGCTAGGACTTATGATAAAGAAGTATTTATCAAATTATGGAAGGTAGTATTAAAGGATCAATTTCATGACGTTTTGCCGGGATCAGCTATAAAAGACGTTTACAAGGTAGCTTATCAAGAATTAGAAGATGTGATAAATAGGGCTAATAATATTGCATATGAGGCAATGCAGAAGCTAGTTGGCGGTAATGGCGATAAGACATTTGTGTTTAATTCACTATCATGGGATAGGGAGGAGTTCGTGGAGGTTAATGGCAAATTAGTTAAGGTTAAGGTTCCATCAGTAGGCTTCTCGTTGTTGGAACCTCTTGAAGTTAGGGATAAAGTCACAGTTAGTGAAAACAAAGATGAGTATCTTATTGAGAACAAATACTATAGGATAAGGGTAAGTAAAATTGGACAGCTTCTGTCAATATTCGATAAGGAAGCTAATAGGGAGGTTTTAAAGGATAGGGGTAACCTACTAGTCGCGTATGAGAATATCCCAGGGTGGGCAGATGCGTGGGATATTGAGAAGGGATTTGAGGAGACTCATTTTGAAATTAAGGCCTCTTCATCAGAGATAGTCAATAATGATGGTATTGTAGCTTCAATTAAATTTTCCTATAAATTTAGGAGATCAGAAATTATTCAAATCATCCGTGTTTACGCTGATAGTAGAAGGATTGACTTCATAACTACATTGAAGATGAAGGATAGGGAAGTATTAATAAAGAGTTGGTTTAAATTTGACCTAAACGTGGAGAGGGCAGTTTCCGATATTCCCTTTGGAGTTGTTGAGAGGTTCACATGGACTAATACTAGCTGGGATAAGGCTAGGTTTGAAGTTCCAATCCAAAAATTTGTTGACTTCTCTGAGAGCGATTATGGCGTTGCATTGCTTAATAACGGAAAGTATGGGGCAACGTTGAGAGGTTCTTCAGTCGGTTTGAGTTTGACTAAAACTCCAATATATCCAGATCCCTCTACTGATCTAGAGGAAATCACTTTCGTTTATTCGTTATATCCCCACGTTGGTGATTGGAAGAGGGCTGAGGTGGTTAAGAGGGCTTATGAGCTAAACGTACCATTGAGAGTAGTTGGGGGAATTAGTGAGGTTAAAAGTGAGAGCTTCATTAGGGTTAGCGATAAGTTGATTTTAGAGGCTGTGAAAGTTGCTGAGGGCGATAGTAATAGCATTATATTAAGGCTTTACGAATACGAGAATACCAGAGGAGAAGCTGTTGTTGAACTACCTTTTAATGTGATTGAAGCTAGGAGTCTTGACTTGCTAGAGCTGAATGAGATTTCGAGGGACATTAGAACAGATGGTAATAGGATTAAGGTAAAATATAAGAATAGGGATATCCTCACAATAAGTGTGAGGGGTTAAATGAAAAAGGTAAGTATAGTTACTGGAGGGGCTAAGGGAATAGGTGCAGCAATAGGTTATAGGTTGGGGAAGCAAGGGTATGCAGTAGTTATTGCTGACATAGACGAAAACGCTGGCAAGTATAGGGAGAACCATTTTAGGAGTGAGGGAATAGATTCCTTTTTCATTAAGACTGATGTTTCGTCGGAAATGGACGTCTCAAATATGGTTGAAAGGGTCTATGATAGATATGGGAGGATTGATGCCCTTGTTAATAACGCTGGTATAGGATTTAGTGGAAAGAGTATAGAAGAACAAACTTTGCATGAATGGAGGAGAGTGATTGAGACAAATTTGACCGGAGTCTGGCTTTGTTCCAAATACGTAGTGAAGTATATGAAGAATACTGGTGGGGTTATCGTAAACGTAGCATCAACTAGGGCTTTCCAATCGGAACCGAACACTGAGCCTTATTCAGCCTCTAAGGGTGGTATAATTGCATTAACCCACTCCTTGGCTGTTAGTCTAAGTAAGTACAATATAAGGGTGGTTTCCATAAGTCCAGGGTGGATTGATACTAGTAGTTGGCAAGTCCCTCCTAGAGAGTCATATCTATCTAGTTTGGATCATGGACAACATCTGACTAAAAGAGTTGGAAAGCCTGAAGATGTAGCCTCATTAGTTGCATTTTTAGTGTCTGACGATGCTTCATGGATTAGCGGTGTGAATTTCACAATAGATGGAGGGATGACAGTTAAAATGATATATATTGATGAGAACGTTATTCAAGACTCCTTAACTATGCTATTTAATGACGTAGAGTTCTCATATCAGATTAGAAAATTAATTGAAAAAATTAGAAAAGCAGATAATAAGGAAAATATAAAAAGTAAATTAGATGAGTTCTTAAAGCTATTGTGAACTATGTTTACCATACAATGAGGCTAAATGCCTTAGAGCTAAATAAATCCTCTTGACCATTAAAAATACTTCATATGTGATAGGTTCTCTAATCCTCTCTATTTCTTATGAATGCAATTCCGATTAATAAGAGGTTAATAAGAGGGTCCTTATCTAGCTGAGGAAAAGGTAATGATTTTGAGGATACTATCTTAGAAATTTACGTAGGTTTAAAATTTTTAAGTTATATTAGGCATAAAGTTTATATCTTTCCCACCTTAACATAGCTTTTAATGAAAGCTATAATAGTGAAACCCCCAAATGCAGGAGTGCAGATCAAGGACGTCGATGAAAAGAAATTGGATAGTTACGGGAAACTAAGGATAAGAACTATCTATAACGGTATTTGCGGTACTGATAGAGAGATAGTTAATGGCAAGTTAACATTATCAACTCTACCTAAGGGAAAGGATTTCTTAGTGTTAGGTCATGAGGCAATAGGCGTTGTAGAAGAGTCTTATTACGGTTTTTCTCAAGGAGATCTGGTAATGCCAGTTAATAGGAGAGGATGCGGTATTTGTAGAAATTGTTTGGTAGGAAGACCAGACTTTTGCGAAACAGGTGAATTTGGAGAGGCTGGAATACACAAAATGGATGGGTTTATGAGGGAATGGTGGTACGATGATCCTAAGTATTTGGTTAGAATTCCCAAGTCAATAGAAGATATTGGAATTTTAGCTCAACCATTAGCTGACATCGAGAAATCCATTGAGGAAATATTGGAAGTTCAGAAGAGGGTTCCAGTATGGACGTGTGATGATGGGACTTTGAATTGTAGAAAGGTTTTAGTTGTAGGTACAGGGCCAATTGGCATACTATTTACTCTGCTTTTCAGAACTTATGGATTAGAAGTCTGGGTATCAAATAGAAGAGAACCAACTGAAGTTGAGCAAACTGTCATAGAGGAAACCAAGACTAACTTCTATAACTCAGCCAATGGATACGATAAATTGAAAGAATCTGTAGGTAAGTTCGATGTGATTATAGACGCTACTGGGGCCGATGTAAATATATTAAGTAATGTTATTCCATTGTTAGGAAGGAATGGAGTTTTAGGTCTCTTTGGATTCTCAACTTCCGGTTCAGTTCCACTTGACTATAAGACATTACAAGAAATAGTACATGCAAATAAGACGATAATAGGTTTGGTAAACGGTCAGAAGCCCCACTTTCAGCAAGCTGTAGTTCATTTAGCCTCTTGGAAGACTTTGTATCCTAAGACTTCTGAGATGTTAGTCACTAAGACTGTGAGTATAAATGATGAAAAGGAATTACTTAAGGTGCTAAAGGAAAAGGAACGTGGAGAAATTAAGATAAGAATATTATGGGAATAATACAATAAAAGTTTAAGTTTTTTATATCAGAACTTTTGAGTGTAGATAGGTTCCACTTATGGTATATCTAATATGACAGTACTTGAATTAGATTTTAAGGTTTTATGGTGTTTTTGGTTCGATATAAATTCAGTATTTATATTCACGCAAGATATAACATAAGGGAGAGTTATAGTGAGTATAAATGAAAAATTAGTGAAAATCTTTTATATTGATGGGTTAATAGTTTATACTCGGACTTATATGAGACTTGACATTACATTTTATCTTTTAGTCTCTACCTTGATATCTATTCTTACTATTCTGTACATTTCCTTTACCTTACCTCTAGCATTTACGTATAGGCCTAAGTCATCTCAAGCCAGTATAAAAAGAAGTGAAATTACCGTATTGATTCCCGTTTATAAGGAAGACGTGGATGTGTTTAAAGAAGTTATAGATTCTGTTAAAAAGCAAGATTTGAAATTTATTGTTGTAGGGGATGGCTGTGATAAACCATATAAAAGTATAGTAAGGACGAAGGGAGGTTTGTTCATTAAACTAGATAAGAATATGGGTAAGAGGAGGGCAATAAGAGAAGGATTCAAATACGTTAAAACCCCATATGTTTTACTTTTAGATAGTGATACAATACTTCCAGATGATTCAGTTGATCTCTTATCCTCTAAATTAATAGGGGATATAGTTGCTGTTAGCCCAGAGATTTCGGTATTGCCAGGTAAAAATATAATAGCTTATCATGTCTCCGAGATGATGCAAAGGTTGAGGGAAATAAGTTATAGGGCGTTAGGTAGATTCGGCAGTATAGTATCACTCAACGGCCAATGTATACTAGTAAGAACTGACGTAATAAGGCCGCTGATCGAATCTGAGGAATTTAATAGTGTTAAATTATGGAGGTTCTCCACAATTTTAGGGGATGACAGGCAGATAACCAATTATATCTATTCAAATGGATATAAGGCAACTGTAACTAAGGATGTAGTAGTCAAGACTAAAGCTCCAGATACGATTAGCGGTTTACTAAAGCAAATGGTTAGATGGTATAGATCAAATAATTTCTTCTTGATTAAGGAAATAGGTGATGGTACTATCTTTAAAAAGGGTTTCTTTTACATGTTTACAGTATTATACTGGTACGCATTACCTTTACTTACGTTACTAAGTTATAGCTTATATACTGAAATAATTTTATCACATGTAGCTAAGCATTGGGATTTCATTGTAAGAGCAATAATCACAAACCCTACTAAGTTCATAGAGAATGTAATAGTATACAGAATTGATAATTTATTTGATATAGATCCCACGCCAATTTTCCATAAATTTAGCCATTTTCTTCCGCATCACTTCAATCCAAGTGGGATTATGTTGATTTATGGTAATAAACTGAGTACAGAAATGGTTCTATTTCACTACTTCTATGTTTTTCATACATTTGTGGGTGAAGTGTCAACAATAGTTAGCATTGTAATGATTGTGTCTATCCTGCTATACACAAGAAGAATAAGGGGATTTGCTTTAGGTTTATTGGCATTTCCATTAATGTTCTTCGCTGATATATTTGCTCTCATGACAATATGGAGGCAAAAGAAGTGGTCTGGTCGCAGCTGAGATTTTAACTTGACACTATTTTTATTCTACTGTTCAGATCCTTAGATAAAACACAAACTTTATACTTTTCTAAACATAGTAGAGTCGGAGTGAAAGAAAACATGGACTATTTATTAAGAGAAGGAACGCAAAGATCTACTGGAAACGAGGTAATACTAAACAACATAACTGTAGCCAAAATATTACTGGAAATGCTAAAGTCAAGCCTAGGTCCTAAGGGTTTAGACAAAATGTTGGTGGAAGGACAAGACGTTACAATAACTAATGACGGTGCAACAATAGTCAAAAACATGGAAGTGCAGCATCCTACTGCAAAATTACTTATTGAAACCGCTAAAACTGTTGATACCGAGGTAGGAGATGGGACAACTTCAGTAGTTGTTCTTGCCGGGTTACTATTAGAAAAAGCTGAGGATTTACTGAATCAGAAGATCCATCCAACTGCCATAATAGAAGGTTATAGGAAGGCTCTAAATTCGTCATTAGACTTGCTAAAAAATATTGCAGATAAGATTAGTCCAGAGGATAGGAAGATAATTCATGATCTAGTATATACTACTCTATCAAGTAAGTTCTTCTCGACGGAACACACTCTAGAGAAGATAATAAATCTAGTTATTGAAGCTTCATTGGCGGTATTGGATAAAAGAGATGGAACCTATGATCTGGATATTAAGAATATAAAGATTGTAAAAGTTAATGGTGGGGAATTTGACGATAGTGAGCTTGTAAATGGAATCGTTGTAGATAAGGAACCAACTAATGAGAATATGCCGAGAAGATTGGAAAACGTTAAGGTAATGTTAGCTGACTTTCCATTAAAACTTGAAAAAACAGAAATTAGTATGAAGCTGGGAATAAGTGACCCCACTCAGATAAAGGGATACTTGGATGAACAAACAGCATATGTTAAGCAAATGGTGGATAAGATAAAGGCTATGGGCGTTAAATTGTTTATTACACAGAAGGACATTGATGAAGTCGCTTCATATTTAATGGGAAAAAGTGGGATAATAGCGTTAAAGAACGTAAAGAGGAGCGACATAGAGTTACTGAGTAGAGCTACTGGTGCGAAAATTGCAAGTAGCATGAAAGACGCTAATGAGAGTGATTTAGGAGAAGCTAAATTAGTGGAGGTTAGAAATTTAGGAAAGAACAAATACCTCTTCATTCAATCTGATAAAGCTAAAGCGGTGACTGTAATCATAAAGGGCTCGAATAACATGGTAACTGATGAAGCAGAAAGGAGTTTAAATGACGCCTTTAACTCCATAAGAAACTTGTTACTAGAACCCTATATTGTGGCTGGCGGCGGTGCTGTAGAGGAGGAGTTGGCTAAGAGGTTAAGGGAGAACGCTAGAAAGGTTCCCGGGAAAGAGCAATTGGCATTTAATGCATTTGCAGATGCTTTGGAGGAGTACGTTTCAATACTATCAGAAACTGCTGGCATGGATCCCATAAGTGCGTTAACCGAAATAAGGCATAAACACGCAAACGGATTAAAGAATGCTGGGATTGACATAGTTAAGGCCAGAATTTACGATAACATGTTCGAGCTTAAAGTAATTGATTCCCTAAAGGTTAAGGAGCAAGTTTTAAAGAGCGCCACGGAAGCTGCTACTGCGATTTTAAAGATCGATGATATGATAGCTGCAGCACCTGCAAAGCAACAACCCCAACCACAACAACCAAATCCATACTTAGGTTAAAAGGTTAAGATATGATTATTTTATTTAGGTTTTCTTTATTACTTTATGGAACTAAAAATCACTGATTTCAAAGTTTTCGTAGCTCAGGCCAATTTCGAATGGGCTTTCGTGAGAATCTACTCCAAGGACTTGTATGGTACTGGTGAGGCTGGTCCAGCACCGGGTTTAAAAGGAATGGAAAGCGAGTTTAGACAATTACTAATTGGCGAAGATGCGTTTAAAATTAATAGGATAGTTGAGAAACTGAGATATGCCGCACTATACTCCGGGACTACTGTGTATCATCTGATCTCAGCCATTAATATAGCATTATACGATATTATTGGAAAATTCCTAAATGTACCAATATACAAATTGTTAGGAGGGGATAAGACGGAAATACCAGTATATGTTGACGCTCATGGAGGGAAAGGATTAGAAGCGATTAACGCTTTACACTTACCAGTTAACTTACCTTGGATAAAGGAAGCTGAAGTGGAGACAAGTAGGTTGCTCACAACCAATAATCCAGTTCATGGTAGGTTGTCAATGGAAAAGTGGAATGAGGACTACTCCCCTGAGGCTTACGCTAAGAGAGCTTTGAAGATGAAGAACGAGGGTTATAAAGCCATGAAATTTGACCTAGACGTTCCTACACCTTATATAGATTTAAGGAGAGTGAGAAATGGGGATTTATCCCTTAAAGACATCGACTACATGGCAGAAATAGTTAAGGCTGTTAGGGAATCCGTTGGCAATGAAGTCGAAATAATGTTCGATTTGCATTGGAGATATAATTTAAACACTGCTATTAGGATTTGTAAGTCATTAGAACCATATAGGCTAAGATGGCTAGAGGATCCAACACCTGCAATAATGGCTGTTCCCAATTACGACGAATTGAAGTTGTTGACATCTCAGTGCTCAGTTCCAATAGAAACTGGTGAGAATCTCTATACAGTATACCAGTTCAAGGACTTACTGAATACTGGAACAAGAGTATGGGCTCCAGATATAGTTAAGGCTGGCGGGATAACTGAGGGAAGAAGAATAGCTGAATTAGCTGCGATGTACGATATAGAATATTCTCCTCATAATATTGCTTCACCAATAGGTACTATGGCTCACGCTCATGTAGGGTCGATTGCAAACACTTTCGGTTTCGTGGAATTTCACGGTCATGATGTGCCTTTCTGGAATGAGATAGTTAAACCTAAGAGAAGGATTATAGGGGATGGTGTAATTAAGCTTACCGAGGATCCAGGATTAGGTGTTGATTTAGATGATGAGGTTATGAGGAAATACTGGCCAGATTATAATTTATAAAATATGTATGAACTTCCTAACTCATAAACCTAGATATAACTTCAAGTTATTTTTTGAAAATGTAATTATAAATTACTGATAAAGTTTTATATAAAGAAAGAATAAAGGGTTTTTTAGTCGTAGAAACCCTTGCTACTTTTAGCTAATTCCTCTATTAAACTATTTGGCCTATACGCCCTATATCCTTTCGAATAGATATCGACTAGATGATTGTAAATGTTCTTTATACCTAGTTCATCAGCCATTTGCATTAAACCCTTGGGGAAATTAAAGCCATAAATCATTACAGTATCAATATCCTTAGCACTTACTATACCATTTTGTATGAGCCGTGCCCCCTCATTTACTGCTAAAGATATTAATCTAGCCGGATCAACCTTACTACTAATTGGTAAATCAACTTTTTTATACTTACCAGCTGCAGGATAATTATAGAATCCTCTTCCAGTCTTAACGCCCAATTCTTTAGCCTCATACTTCCTCTTATACATCTCACACTTAACATCTTCAGCAGTTCCGCTATTTACTATCACATTCCATAAATCAACTGCAACATCCAATCCCACATAATCCGATAGCTCGAAAATGCCCATTGGTAATTTAAGCTTATTCCTAGCAGTACTATCAACTTCCTCAATACTCGCTTCACCACTCTCAACTTCCCTGCAAGCCTCTTGCATTAGCCTCAAAAATATCCTATTGCTAACAAAACCGGGAACTTCAACCTTAAGTCTAACTGGGATTTTGTTCATTTTCTTCACCAAATCTATTGTAACGTTAATGGTCTCATCTGAGGTGTACTTACTAGGAACTACCTCTACGAGCTTCATAATTGGTGGAGGATTAAAGAAGTGCATTCCGATAACTTTCTCCTTCCTCTTAGTGACTTCAGCTATAGTCGATATCGGGATTGATGAAGTATTCGAGGCTAGAAACGCGTGGGAAGGGGTTATATTATCTAAAGTCTCAAACACCTTTCTTTTAAGCTCTATAATCTCTGGCACTGCCTCTATAATGAAATCAGCATCTCGCATTATATCATAAGACGTCGAGAATTCTATTCTTTTCATTACGTCCTCTGGTCTTTCCTTTATTTGCCCCTTTTCATAAAATCTGTTTAATGACTCCATTATCCTCTCCTTTGCCCTATTTAGGAAATCCCACGATATATCCACTACGCTGACCTTGTAGTTGGCAAGTGCAGAAACCTCAGCAATTCCATGACCCATGGTACCCGCTCCAACCACGCCTATCTTTTTTATAGTCATGAGTGATATATAATAATTTTAAGAATTTAAAGTGAAGCTTTATTCCATCATTAATAAATATATACATTTACGATTAGGCGTAAAGCATATATATACTGAACATTGTGTATCATAATATGAGCATTAGAGAGATAGTAAGACTTTTCGGTCCAGCATGGATAGTAATGATGGCGGATGTTGACGCAGCAAGCGTATTAACTGGCGTAGCCAATGGGCAAGAGTACGGATATAGACTGATCTGGCTGTTGCTACTCTTAGCCTTTCCCTTATATGTTATCCAAGAAGCTGCCGGAAGATTAGGTGCAGTAAATAATGGTAAAGGTCTTGGGGAGATTATTAGGGAGAGATACTCAGTTAAAATATCGCTACTAGCCTCTCTTTCTATGTTCATGGTTGACGTTTTCACGTACATAGTTGAATACGTTGGAATAGCAGTCGGGGGATTAGTGCTAGGAGTTCCACCTTATATAACTCTTCCAATTTTCTTTATATTTCATCTAATTATAATATCAACTAAAAAATATGATAAAATAGAGAAATTCCTAATACCGATATCTTTAATTTTGATAGTTGCATTTATGCTTGAAGCTATATTAAGGGGCATCATACCTGGAGAAAACGTATTTTACTTCTCACTTTCCAAATCCTTTACGTTTCTTGTTGCTGCAAATATAGGCGCAGTAGTCATGCCCTTTATGATATTTTACCAAACCTCGGCAACTGCTTATAAATACCAAGATGTAGCTTCGCCAATAGAAACTAAGGTGAAGTGGTCCTCCATAGAGACGTTTATCGGGGCCATAGTATCAGAGCTTATAATGGTGGCTATAGAAATGGCAACTACTGGAATTTCACCATCAGTAGATCCTTTAAATTACAAGGAAATGTCTTATTCACTATCCTTAATTTCAGGTCCAATTTCCCCATATATATTTGGAATTGGCTTAATTAGTGCAGCTTTTCTAGCATTAATAGTGGAGTCTTTAGGAAGTGCGTGGGGAACTTTAGAAGCTTTAGGTAAAAACAGTTTTAGCAACTTTCTACTATTATATATTTCCGAATCGATTCCTTCACTCGCAATTACGCTACTTTTCACCAACAATTACGATAATGTGATAAACTTTGCCCTAACTTTAATGTCAATAGCACCATTTATAGTTATAATCCCCTCGGTATTGATTGGAATTTTAATAAAGGATAAGAACTTAATGATGAACTACAAATATGGAAGAACTAGAATGATCATTTATTGGATTACCGTTATAATTATACTCACTGGGGGAATACTTGCAATAATTTAGATTCCTTTCCACATTTTTAAGGAGGATATGAAATCTGAAATTGAATATCTACTCTTCCAGCTTAATGGATAACTAAACTTAATATAGCGAGGGGAAGTGTAATCTAGACTTAATAATTCATTATCGTTCAATGTCATCCTTATTTTCCTATCATTAACCTCTATTTCCAATTTTCCAGCTTCCTCTTTACTTTCCAAAAATTCAAAGCCTTTGTCATATCTTAGCATTAAGAACTTTTCTAGATTTTTTACGTTACCATCAACCACAACAGTACCAGAACCTAGTATAATGTGAAATAACCATAATTTTATAACGTTTAAACTTTGATCTATGTCCTTTACGCTATAAGCTTCGTCTCCGAAGTAAGTACAACCTCTCAATGCTATACAGACTTGTTGACCATAGAAGTATACTGTATCGTTTGCCCACTCAGAGTGTTTTTCAATAGATTTATACAGAGGTTCTATGTGAACATAATATTGTGGATCTATCTCAATCATTCTAGAAGGTGGTAAATATTTTATAACTTCTGAAGGTAAATTGAGGAAAGTGATAAAGCTGGGATAGGAGCCATTCCATATGGAGAATGTTCTCTCCGAGATTTTCCTTATTTCGTTAAATGGCTGTGTCTTGTATACTAATCTGTAAAGGTTCTCTGACATCGTATTGGGCAATTTACTTAGTACTAATGCTCTAAATGCGGGAGATATTGCGTTTATATATGGTATGATATCGTTTTCACCCTTAACTCTTTTAACTATGCCATTTTTTATAATGTAAACTTCATCATCATCGCTAATTTGAACCTCTATCTCACACTGTGTATTCACTAGCCCTTTTTTCCATCTTATACACTGTCTATATACCACATTTAAAGTAAGGTATAACCAAATATTAAAATACTAATTATCAACGATGCAATGTGTATTTAGAGTAAAAGGACTTCAACTCGTTAGCGTATTTTACACAATTTAAACTAGATGTAATTGCTATGACTAAGATCCCAAAGGCTAAACCAGAAAATATGAAGGCAATACTCACAAGATTTAACAATAAGAATAACGACGAGAAAATAAGGAGAACTAGTGAAATTTTGTTCTCATTAACTATGTGAGACACTGCTACACTTACTTCCTCGGATAAGAAAATTATTCTATCTACATTCTTAATCTTCTCGTTCAGTATATTTATAGAACCCTTAAGGCTATCCCAGTTGGCTGAGACATATTTTTTCAATTCTTCAATTTTGACGTTAAGTGGACTAGCAATTATCGTACCTTCGAGCATATCTGAAACCTTATCCGATGATAGAAGCTGAACAAGGGATAGTAATGCTTCCAGTTTAGCTAAAAATGTTATTTTATCCAAGTCTTTAGATAAACTCGGTAATCTAGATTCGAGGTAAAACTGCAATCCAGTCGAAATAATCAATAAGAATGCTGAAGTTAATATAATCTCTAAAAACAATATGTTAAGAATCATAAATTTTCACCTATTCTTTCATTATTCTTGTACTATAATATGCTATAGAGTAAATAAATATTATGTTCTAGGTAATTATATATATTAAGTGGCCTGGACGATTCAGATTTCCTTTGCGAATTCACTTTATTTCGCTCAATAAGAATAATTCTATGAAGAAATAATTGATTATATATTATGTTATTGAGAGTAATGAGGGTTAGTGTAATATTATTACTAAGATGAGAAAACAAGTTAATGAATTGTACTCTAAGGCAATCGCCTTGGCTATCTGTAGAATGCGCCAAGGCGAGTGGAACTTACCAAAACGCCTACGCTCAAGTAAGGAATTAAAAGACTCAACCAAGTTGTTCGACCTTTAACCAACACCAAACTTCCTTAGGAGCAAGAAGATAATTAAGAACACCCAGATTATCAAAAAGTTTAACAGCCAAGAAAAGAATCTCGTTCAACTCCTCCCTTTCACTCCTCTTCATGGAACGCTTCAAATAAACAACACAATACTACCTCCTAACATTAATACAGAAAGATATAGCCCTATCGAGAGCCTTAACACCATCAGCAACGACAAGAACCGGGTTAAACTTCCCCCACAAATCCACAAGAAGTCTCCTATAATCCTCCTCTTCAGCAAGCACTGCCCGTTTACCTTCCTCAGTAACGCCCAAGGCCACAAGCAAAACACCCCTTTCACCGTCAACGAGTTTAACGTACTTACCATCAACTATAACGTACTTGAAATTTCCTTGAACCCCAAGTTTAGGCAATAATAACTTAACGTTAAGTTTCCCTCCGAGCACAGAGTAGAAGGATAATATTCTTTTAGGATTAGTTTGCTTTCTCTTTGGAGTTCTTCTTCAGTTCTCGTTTTTACTCTCTTCACGTCCTTATAAAGGATTGGGAGGTTATAGTTATCCAGTGTAATTTGTAAGTTATTCTTCTTCCTGTCTTTGTGATGTTGAATCCTTTGATGAACTTGTAGTGTGAGTAGCCTCTTCTTTGTATTTTCTTTCCTCTTGCGTATTTTGGGCTTATTTTTCTGCTTCTTCAAGGGCTATCTTCTCGATCTCGTCAACCGTTTTGTTTAATAATGCGTTTTGTTGAAGTATATTTGGGGCGAGGAGGACCGTGGAGTGGAGGACTCCACGATCGTTCATGAATTGTGCTTCTTGCATAGTATAATATCCTTCTCGTCCCCTATTAGTATTACTTCCTCTTAGTGTACAATCAATTATTCTAATCTCATTTTATAGAAATAAAGTGAATTCGCAATGGAAACCTGAATGGCCCAGTGGCCTTATAATAATATATATTAATATCGTCTAAGAACAATTGTGAATAAGGTTATCGTTAACAAATACGTCATTCGTACTGATTGTAATGATGATAATATCCTAAATGATCTAGTACAGACACTAAGAAAATACAACGTAAAAGCGTATAATTACAAGGTTGAATTTCTACGTGACAAGGTTAGTGTTAGAGTAATAAGAGGAAATGCTGTTTTAAACTTATCAAATCTATATATAAAGGAATTGGAAGATATTCTAAAAGAATCAAAGGAATTATACACTACCAGATTTGGCATAGAATTTCACAATATACCCTCTAAGAGAGAGATTCTAGATAGGCTAGAATCCACTGAGCTTCCTTACTCTAAGGTTGACGTATTTAAGGATAAGGTTAAGATAAGGACAGTAAATGGGTTCACGTTCATTGATGAAACGAATTTAGAGGCAACATATTATTTAAGCCTAATTTTCGATAAGGTTAATTTAAAACCCTTCAATGTGGGTAGAATTAAAAAGGTTAAGGATATGAGAGCCTTGCTTCTCCTTAAATACTATGGAATAAGGGATTTAGAATTGATTGAGAAATTAATTGATTTAGATTTAAGAATTGAGGATAATGAGATTATAATCGGGGATATTACAATTGGAGAGAAGGGGATATTAAAAAAGGACAAGGAAGTATCTAAAAAGGAATTATATGAGTTAGTTAAAGTTAATAAGTAATAACGTATTCTTAGAATCGTGCTAAAGTCTGTAACAGTTTCAGCACCTTCAAATATAGCCGTAGTGAAGTATTGGGGAAAAAGAGGAGATGAAAGGTTAAATTTACCACTTAATAACTCATTGTCGATTACATTAGATGACCAGTTATCAGTAATTACCAAAGTTACCTTGAGCGATAAGAACATTGTAATAGTTAATGATAGGATCTTACCAGAGGATGAAATGAAAGAATATGCTGGAAGAGTCTTGGAAGCCTTTAAGAAAATCGTTGGCAAGGAGTTTCACGTTAAGGTCGAGTCAAAGGCAAAATTCCCCGTTAACGCTGGATTAGCGTCATCTGCGGCAGGAATTGCCGCATTAACCTTTGGCCTGAATGAACTATTGGAATTGGAACTTAAACCTGAAGAACTTTCCAAAATAGCCAGACTAGGATCTGGGAGTGCTTGTAGGAGTATGTTTGGAGGATTTGTTGTATGGAATAAGGGTCTAAGAGAAGATGGTGAGGATTCCTATTGCTATCAAATCTTCCAACATGGACATTGGAGTGAACTAGTCGATATAATTCCGATATTAAGCGAGAAAGAAAAGAAGATATCTTCTAGAAAGGGTATGATAAGATCAGCTGAGACTTCAGAATTAATGGAGTGTAGGCTAAAATTCGTTGAGAAGACCTTTAATGAAGTCATCGAGGCTATAAGGAATAGGGATGAGAGGAAATTCTACTATCTCGTCATGAGACATAGCAACAGTATGCATGCAATAATATTAGATAGTTGGCCGTCATTCTTCTACTTAAACGATACTTCAATAAGGATAATGGAATGGATACAAGAGTACGGTAAGGCTGGTTACACATTCGATGCTGGACCAAATCCCCACATTTTCACTACAGAAAGATATGTACAAGACATCTTAGAATTCTTAAAATCTCTAGAAATAAAGAGAATTATAGTATCTAAAGTTGGAGATGGACCTAAGATATTGAATAGAGAATGACAAAATTTTTTAATTAGAATCTAGCTTTAAGCCCTCATTCTCCTTCACGTCAATAGTTATAATACCTCTTCTTTTCCATGCCTCCCTTACCTTACTCAAATCATTACCCAAAGCGAAAATTGAATCCCCACCACCAGCTCCAGGGGACAAGGCTATTAATGCGCCTTCGTCCTCAGCTATCTTTATCAACTCCTCCTCTTCTTTACTTACTAGTTTAACACCGACTATACGTTCAGCTATATAGTTTAGATACTTCCTCCCTAACCTTACATGCTCTACAGCGT
>Ga0208559_100045_pt1 | contig 41821 bp, 42 predicted proteins | sample BED_Mat_host_6_1_FD_187138 | JGI IMG/M metagenome (GOLD analysis project Ga0208559, IMG submission 187138) | Extremophilic microbial mat communities from Yellowstone National Park, USA - BED_Mat_host_6_15 (SPAdes) (version 2) | ecosystem: Environmental > Aquatic > Thermal springs > Hot (42-90C) >...
ATAGCTCTGTAGTGTGCGGTATGATATTCCTAGTTTTTGGCACACTTCCTTAGGTTTCAGCATTGTAGTTAAACTTACATACAAAGTATATTAACTTCACGGTTTATCGGAAACTGTTGACGACGGCATAGCTAAATAAAATGGCAAGAATGCCAGTGAGGTATATTCCGTCGAACGTTCCAGCCCCTCCTATACTCACCACTTGAGGGGATGCCTTCAGGACTCTAGGCATATTTAGGAGGTCTGCCCCAATCAGTGTACCTAACACGCCTGAAATATAGGCGGCAGCCGGAATCAGGGAGGAGTGCCCATCAAACGTGAGGAAGGCCACCAACGTGGAAATTAAGGGTGGTATTATGGGAGACATCACTATACCCACTCCATCGACGACCCTGGCCAAATATTTGCTGGCTAAGGTCACCACAAGAATGTCCAAAATCAGGAGAGGATATGTGTCCTGGAATACTTGAAATAGAATGCCGCTGAGTAAAGCTGGAATTAGGGCACCTCCAAGGTTGATGGCTATTAAGGTTTGAAAGAGAGAAACCTGTAACCTTGGGAAGTATATTGGTATACCGAAGATATACACCGTATCTACGGCTGGAGCTATCACCTTTCTGTTCACTTCCTTTACGACAAGGTTGAGAGGACTCGCCATTAGACTCACAAAGGAAGCCAGGGACGCGGCAAGTATACTTTGAGCATAACTGAAAGATGCAAACCTAAACAGAGTTAGAAAATAGTTAAATGATATGAAAGCCATTAACACAGCCATTAAGCCGTAAACTAACGCCGATACCCCCCTGAAGGGCAGGAAGATCAGGATCCTTTTCCCCAAAACTACCCTACATAATCATGGCCATTTGACAAATAAACCTACTATCTCTCCATGGCTCCTTCCTTCCTCCTATTAAGGATGGAGGCCAGGGCCTCTCCCTTACCGTCGTACTTAACAACCACCTTGTAATCTTCGAACCAAATGATCATGACATCGTACCTAGATCTGTGGGCGACTTGGTAACTCACAGGATCGCCAAGGTCGGGAAACCTGCTGAGTATCTTATCTAATATGAAATTCTCTTGGTCTAGGGACTGCGGTATCGTGAAAAGAAAGAGCTCCCTGTTCATAGGAGTGGCTTCACTTTGTGGTTTAAATGTTTAGCCTATCTGGTTCGAAGTACTTCCCTCTTTCTCCTGCCCCAGGATCTGGGACTTGAATTCCTGGTATTGAGACACACTCATTAGATTGAAGAAAGCTCTCTCCACTACCTCCGATAATGCGGGGTGGATGTGCATTGAGCCTCTGACCAGCGAAATCTGATCTCCTTGGTAGTTCATGGCCAATACAATCTCTTGAATAAGAATTGAGGAGTGAGGACCTATGGCATGAGCCCCCACTATCTTCCCTGTTTTCGGGTTTATCAAGACCTTCACAAAGGAATTATGAAGGTTCATTGCAACTCCTTTTGCCGTCTCCTCGAAGGGATAGAAGCCAATCAGGAGGTCCCCCCCAAATCGCATCACCGCCTCCTCCTCCTTCATCCCAACCGAGGCAACCTCAGGATATGTGAAAATAGCGTGGGGAACAGCATTATAGTTAACCTTTACCTTTCTTCCCAATATGGCATTTTGATAGACCACCGCCGATTCGTAATTGGCCACATGTTTAAACATATGCTTTCCCAATCCATCTCCCAAAGCCCAAACGTTTGGAGCCGTGGTCCTCAAATATTCATCGACCACTATCCACCCATGCTCATCTGTCTTCACCCCTCCAAGCTCCGGCTTTAAATAATGGGAAGTGCTCCTCCTGCCAGCAGCTATCAGTAGTTTATCTGTGGGAATTTCCCTTCTCTCCCCAGTCTTAACATTAATAATCTTAGCTATTATCTCACTTCCTCTCTTTTGGACCTCAGTGACCTCGTACCCAGTAAGCACGTTCAAATAGGTGGACATGTGCCATCTTAGAACCTCTGAAACCTCCGGTTCCTCTTGGGGTAGCAGCCTTGTGTTCCTTCCCACTATCGTCACCTGGGAGCCCATGGCTGAAAGGAAGTGTCCATATTCAGCGGCAACATACCCTCCCCCAACAATTAAGACCCTAGATGGCAACTCGTTTAACTCCAAGATAGTATCAGAGGTGAGGAACTGGATTTCTTCAAGACCCCTTATCGGTGGAATGAGGGGCTCCGATCCTAGTCCTAAAATTATTAGATTAGATCTTATTTCTTGGTTTCCCACTTTCATTACGTTAGGGGAGACGAATTCCGCCCTCTCATTATAGAAGTCAAGGTTTTCAGTGCTCGTTAGTCCCTTCCTGATCTGCTCCACGTCCTCTCCTACTATTTTTCTCATTCTTTCCATAATTTTTTTGAAATCTATTTCCTGCACTTTAATTTTTATCCCAAACTCCTCTCCCCTCAAGGCCTCCCTGAGAAGCTCGGCGGGATAGAGTAGGATTTTGGACGGGATACATCCCCGGGTTAGACATATTCCTCCTGGTGTATCCTTATCGATCACCGCAACTCTGAAGTTTGGCCTATCATCTAGCACAGCGCTTACTATATTCATCACTGATCCGGTTCCAACCACTATGATGTCATAATCCTTCATATGACCTTTCTCCAGGCTATTAGCTCATACATATTTCATCTTTTCCCACTAAAAGGATTAGTTGGTGTAGAAAGGCCAGCAAACTGCCCACCTTACGGAGAGGGTCTTGGGGGAGGAGGTAAAAGGAGGGAAACGGATCACTGGAGAGTTTTTTAGCTGATCCTCTTTGGTATATCCCTCCTAGTGAAGCTGAAAAACGCAATTATACAGGCCGACAGGAAATAGGCAATGGAGTAGAGAACCGCAGCCTCAACACTTCCAGCCACCGATGGAAAGACCTCAACCGCCTGGACTATTAGAGAAGAGTTAGGTATCGCTGAGGCGTAGAGGAAAGGTAACTCCACCGCTCCCCAAGAGGGAAGAGCGATAGCTATCTGGACAAATAAGTTGGACGAAAGCAGCTTACTCACAAACACAAGGACGCCACCTATAAGTATGGAGCCTATTAGAACCGAGCTGGATGAGAGGAAGGAAATAGTGGTTCTCCTTAGTACCTCACCCAACATAAATCCGATTGAATAAAAAGGTAGAGCGGAGAATAACACCGAGCCAATCAACCCTGCTAGGTACCCTAGGTCCTGCTGTGGACCAAAGAAAACAATGGACATGATGAGAGACAACACAACCATAAGCAGATATATCAATGCCACTAACAAGTAACCTCCCACGAATTTACCTAGGACGAAATCAGTTCTGGAGACAGGTTTAGTAAGAAAGAAGTCAACCGTTCCCTGTTCATATTCCTCTGACATTGAGCCGGATGAAATTGAAATTGAGATGAAGTGAAGTAGAAGGCTCAATGGAAGCATTGTACCCACCAGCCACAGATGCCCCTGTAATTGAGAGAGGACTTGTTCAATGGCAGGGGTCTTAAGTTGAGATAGTATGACATATATCCCCACTTCAAAGAGAAGCGTTATGGCCACCATTACTATAACCTTTCTCCTGGCCACGGCCCTCTTGAGTTCATAGTAGATTATCCAGCTAACCGTTCTCCCTCGCCTCCTGTATGGCCCTCACGTAAGCCTCCTCCAACTCCATCTCCATCTGGAAGTCATATACTCTGACCCCTCCTTCCATCAGGGCTTTAAGTAAATCATGCCTTCTGTCCTCCTTCAAAACTACCTGAAGCTTCCCTCCCTCCTTTGAAGTGGAGGAGACATAGGGTAAGTCTGAAAGTAATTGGTTTGCCTCCTCTATGTTATCGGCAGAGACCTTGACCCTTATCCCCACATATTGTTTCACTATCTCCTCGGGAGTTCCCCTAGCGAAAATCCTTCCTCTATACATTATGGCTACCTCGTCACTTAGTTTTCTCACCTCGTCCAATTGATGAGAGGAGTAGAATATGGTGGTTCCTTTCTTCTTCAGTGCATCGAGTATTTCTCTAAGATGAAGGTTGAGAGCTGGGTCCATACCTATGGTGGGTTCATCCATAACTAAGAGCTCAGGTTCACACAACATCGCCTCAGCCAGGGCAAGTCTTTGAACCATACCTTTACTGTACTTGGATATCTTTCTGCCCGCATGATCCGTCATCCCCACATCGTCTAGGACTTCCCTTATCCTCGATTCGCCGCATCCCCTCACTCTAGCGGAAAGTTGTAACAACTCCCGCCCATTCATGAATGGAGGAAGATTGGGAAGTTCCTGTACGTAACCTACCCTCTTCATGACAAACCTTTCACTGAAGGGATTCCTTCCCAGGAGTCTGACCCTCCCAGAGTCCGGGAAGATAAGGGCAAGCATACTCCTTATCAAGGTAGTTTTCCCAGCACCGTTAGGACCCAGCAAGGAAAAGATCCTCCCCTCCCTAACGTTTAACGTTACGCCGTCTAGGGCGTTCCTGTCCGAGTAGGACTTATGCAAGTTAACCAATTCCACTGCATACATTTAGTCCACCCAATAGGGCGTATCTCTCTTGGTCACGCTTTGCCCTCCTTTAGGTCTCTTAACCCTAGACAGAACATAGGCCACAACTGCTCCTCCTACGAATGCCGATGCAACGTAAAACGGTACTGGGCTAATTGGAGCGGAGGAAGATAACTGATAGTTCGTATCCTTCAACTGCATGGTCAAAGGACCAGCGGACAGATTATATATGAGACCGTCCTGAAACACGTAGGCATACCCATGAAACGTTGAGTTTCCAAGGGATAAGGTGAGGTTCATTTTCTCTATGACGTAGGATTTGCCTTCGAAGTTCGTGCGCGTCTGCCCGTTTGGAACTGCGGAGAATGCAAAAGTGAAAGTCCCAGAGGATAGGGAAAGATTCTCCCCCGTTGTTGGGAGGAATGGCTTAAGCAACTGTGAGGCTGCCCCTGAATCATTGAAGTGAAATTGATTAAGTTGAACAGATATATGGGATACATTACCGCCGTAGTAATAGAAATATCCATGACTTCCATTGAAAATTATCATATAAACTGCAAAAAGCGTAGATATCATTTGATCATCTCCGCAAGACTCAATGCCTCTTTCACTGCGTTCACCGGGTCGGTGGAGATCACGAAGGTACTGGGTTCCTTTCCGTGCGCCCCAACGTCTAGGATATATCTGACCCTTGGACGACTTTTGAAAGCGGACTCCACCATGAAGTTCATTGTCCTTCCCTCCAATTTGGCAGAGTCCAGGGGTTCCTTAGATCTGTCGAACACGTAAACGTCTTCTCCCTTCAATCCTTCCACAAACCTTAGGTTAATAGCAGATCTCATTGGGGGATCAAACTTCATTGCGGTCAGAATTACTCTGGTCACATGATCTGAGGCCCCAAAGGCGGGTGGGAGACAGTATATTGGCTTTCCGAACGCCAGAGATATCCTTCCAGGGACGGCGGCCACCTCGTCAAGTCCCTTGGCATCAGGTAGAGCGTAGCCTATGTTAGTTCCTACCTCTGGTATAAGCAACGACGCTCTGGGATCCCTGACAAACAAGTCCAAGGCGCTCTTAAGTGTCAAGATTACATCGTCTCTCAGTTGGATCATATAAACGATGTTAAGGGACCGGGTTAATTAAGGCTTGTTAGTTCCATTTGATGCTGCCCGCCTCTCTCAATGGAGCTCAACTCCGCCCTGACTAAAGGGCTTTCTGGTGAGCCAGATGAAAGGGTACATCTGCATTGCCGTTGTCTGGAAATGTATAACTGGACCCCAAATCTTATAACAGCGTTCAGTGCTGCAATATATTGCTTCCAACAAGAGGTTTGGGAGGTTGGAATAGAATCAGATCGGTTAGCCTTCCTGGGTCCCGAAGGTAGGCTGTACAGGGACTTCAGGGTGAGGTTCTGGGAGCTGGACTACCCTAGCAGGTTACTCGCTAGGATTGAAAGGGTCAAGGTGGATGTGGCTCTGGAAGGAAGTCAAGCGGAGGCCAAAATCAAGATACCTCCAGACCCGGTTGTCCTAGACACCTTACTTACTAAGAGGACGGTTAACACGGTCCTCCTTCAACCTATGGTGAGAGGGCTGAAGATTTCTCAGAGGTGTTTGAGGGAAATGGACAAGGTAGCAAGAGCCAGAGGTGCCAAGGTGGTATTCGACGATTCCTTGACTTACCTGTCCTCCCCAACGGGGGCAGTTGGGCTTCTGGGGAACAGGCCAGATTACGTGATCAGGAGGACAGGTGGTAGGTGGCTGATCTTCGGCACTGAGAGGGGATGGAATGGATTACCCCGTTGGTCCACGGAGATGGAGAAGGGAGTGAACTATGCTAAGCTCTTAGAGAGGGAATTAAAGGACGCTTCCCTCAACGTGACTATACATAGGGTGGGAAACGTAGTATCTATCTTCACCCTTCCCTTCGCCAATCAATATCGTGACCTAGTGGCAATGAATTGGAGGAGATTGAGGAGAGTGAGGTTCTCCATGTTGTGTAAGGGATTCGTGACCACACTTCCCCAAATATTCCTCACCCATCTCCATTGGGAGGAAGATGTAATTAACCTCTCAAGGGGACTTACGCAAACACTTAGGGAAGTAAGAGATTAACATTATTTTTGTTGTGGTAGGATTTCTAAACTATGCGAAGGATTAACGCAGCCAGAGTAAAGAAGGGACTACTAAGGTACATGATCTTGGATGCGATCTCCATGAAGCCGATGCATGGGTATGAGATAATAAAGTACGTCGAGCTTAAGTCGAGGGGAATCTATTCACCAAGTCCTGGGTCCATATACCCTATCCTCAAGAAACTTAAGGAAGAGGGATTGGCGGAGGAGAGAGAAGAAGACGGGAGGAAAGTATATACAATAACGGAGAGGGGTATGGCCGCGAGAAAGTCCTCAAAGACCCAGATTACGGAAGCCTTCTTAGAGGGAAGGGTCTTCAGGGCCGCCATAGCTAGACTCTTCGACGTGGCTGTATTCCTGTATCTTTCGAGGGAAAAATTGGACGAAGAGAGGGCTAAGGAGGTGATGGCAGTCTTGGAGAAATGTGATAGTGATATCAAGAAGATCTTGCAATAGAATACTTCAGTTGTGAGCTTTGAAGATTATTATCTGCTTGTTCACACATATACATGTAGATAAACTTCTGAAACAATCTAGTGATTTGGTAGAAAAAATATTATAAGACATTGGAGTTCAAGGAAATAAGGAAAGAATGGGAAGAGTTAACTTAGCCGCGGATCAATCAGTGGCCTCCGAACTCGAGAATGAAGCGAAGAAGAGAGGCTATACCCTCTACGCGGTGACCAATATGGCCCTGAAACTGGCATTAAGAGCCATGAAGGAAGGAAACGATCTGGAGTTACTTGAGGGACTCCTTGAGTTCTACAAGGTAATGAAGTCAATGGACGCCGTCCCAGTGACATCGTGGTATTTAGATAACGTAAGTAGGCTCTGTTTTACGGCAAATCAACATGAGTTCCTATCCATATGTGAGGGGGCTGGAGATCAATTGGCCTCCTACCTCAAGGGTAGAGCTAGGAACCTGCAGGACGTTCTTGGAATATATCAGGTCATAAGGGAGCTGTTGCCCATAAGCGACATCAGTGTTAACGGAGCAGATGGATACACCGAAATAAGAGTGGCGGGCACGGGTTTCAGTAAGGAGTCAACCACATGTGCTGCCAAAGCGTTCTCCAGGATGTTGGAGAATTTTGGATTCAAGACAGTGGAATTATCGGCCTCTCCAGGAGGAATAATATATCTTAAGTTAACCAATGTAGGGGACTCAAAGACTAAGAGCTAATTGCATAGAGGCAGATCCCTAAACTGACCTCCTCCCCGCCCTGGAGGGGACGAGGGTTCCCCTCCAGGTGGTTCATCGTTCCCACCATCGGTTCGGGTCTACATCCCTCATTTGGTCGAGTGGATCAGAGGTCCACTCCTTGAAGTGGGGACTTTCATTAAGTCCCTTAAGGGGAAGGGATAGTGGATTCTCCTCCGTCTCATTTCCTCAGTCGAGGATAGGAGGAGAATCGTTAACATTACTAAAAGTTTTACAAAATTGATATTTAAGTATAAGGGGGCTATATCACTCCTCGAGAGGCGAGGCTTTCCGCCCAACCCCCATTCATGTAAATTAATCTTCCGTCATCGAAGGAGAAACTATGAGCCTTGACCTCCATACCTTCACCCATGGCGGCCCAAAACTGATCTGCGAAGATCGGGTCCGTCTCCTGGTTGGGAGCAAAGCATTGAGCATCGGGCCTCAAGACTAACACCTCCAAGAGGCCTTGAAAACCTTTAGATAGAAGCTCCCTTAAGGTACGCAGATGTCGTGTTCCCCTTGATGTAGGTGCGTCAGGAAAGAGTGCCCTCTCTCCCTTGACCAAAGTGCAGCCTTTCACTTCCACATAAGTTTGACCCACCAAGAAATCTAATCTACTCTCCCCCACCCTCACCTCCCTCTGGGCCCCCTTTGGGCAAAAAATTTGAGGCGAACTGAGAGTGAAACCTACTGTCAAGGAACACCCCACAATCCATCCCAAGCAGCTGTAACAGAGAACGACGTCTTCCTCCCTACTGATGGCCTAATTAGAATCCTGGCACCTGGACGTATTAGCTCTGTAAGTCTGCCTGGGTCATGGAGATGAACCGGAAGAAGTTGTTCGTTTAATTCAGCTAACACCAGGAACCTGCTCTGCCTTCTCACCACCCTTCCCTCCGTTAAGTGAGAGAAAGATAAGATTATTTCCCCAGGTCTGAGGGGGCCAATTCTACTCAATAACTCCCCTCTCTTTGATATGTTTCAATAATTCTTTGACCCTTGAGATTGGTAAATCAGTCTCAAACCCCTGTAGTGCCATATATGCCTGCAGTTCCTCAGGAGAGAGTTGGGAGGCCAACTCGACAAGCGCATCTATTACGGCTTTATCCCATGACGAAAGGGATTCCCACATTACGTTTGGTGGTAGATTGTCCCCTCTCTCCGTTAATAACGATGGATCTTTCCCCATGTACCTGATGACCAACGGGGCAACTATTCTGGCCTTTGACCCCAAGTTACCGTTGGCCCTCCAGTTTAACAGAGAGACTAGCTCCATTAACCCCAGCCTAATCTCAACCACCGTCCCCAGTGATCTTCTCAAGTTCCTTCCTATCCTGATCGCTCATCTCCCATCCAACCGCCCCCAGGTTCTCCCTCACATGTTCGCTCCTTGAAGCTCTGGGTATTGGAAAAACGTTGGGTTTGGAGGCAAGCCAGTTTAATGCTAACTGCGAAGGGGTTTTACCGTATTTTTCAGTGAGAGGCTTTAGCTTCTCACCCATTAAGGAAAGTTTACCATGGGCCAAGGGGTAGTATGCCAGTACCGCTATTCCTTCCCTCTGACAGTAAGGGATTAGGTCCCTCTCAGGTTCCCTGTGAGATAGACTGTAGTTGATCTGAATTGAAGCTAGCTCATACTTCTTCAGGGAATGAACAGCCTCCTCAGTCTGTTTAAGGGAGAAGTTGCTTATTCCTATGAACCTGATCTTACCCTTCTCCACCATCTCCTCCATGGCACCCATTGTCTCGGAGATGGGAACCCTTGGATTTGGGAAATGGACTTGATAGAGATCAACGTAACTTAAACCCAGTCTTCTGAGACTGCCCTCTAATGCCCTGATCAAGGCCTCTCTGCGTAAATGATTGGACCACACCTTGGTGGCAATGAACAATTGATCCCTCGGATAATCCTTTATTGCCTCCCTCACCAGAGGTTCAGATCCGTAGATTTCAGCCGTATCTATAAGGTTCATCCCTCCCTGCAGTCCCTCCCTTAATGCCCTCAATTTCTCCGCCCAACCTCTTCCTAACCCAATCCTGGAGGTGACAATCCATAGGGGATCATAGTAAGTGCCCATTCCTACCGATGAGACGTTGACTTCATGCCGACCAAAGGGCTTGTAAATCATTGATAACAATCTTGAACACGGGCAAAAATCCTTATGCTAGGATCTCTGGAATCCTGAGGATGACCAACAGTACGTTCCGAATTTCGAACCTTCCAGCGTTGGACTATCCTTGGATGGATCCTACACAGATTTTTATTTCATGCATCTCTAACTGATTTATGATTAACCCAGAAAAAGTGCATGAGGTGTTGGGTAAGAGGATACTTCTTGAGGGAATGGACATGGTACTAGATCTACGAAGGTCTAAGGGAATGTGGCTTTACGATTCTAGATTCGACAGATGGTTGCTGGATTTCTTTGGCTTCTTCGCAACTTCCGCCCTTGGTATGAACCATCCAAGCATGGAGGAACCTGAATTCCAAAGGAAACTTTTAAGGGCTGCCGTAAACAGGCCATCCAATTGTGACGTCTACACAGAGGAATACGCTGAATTCGTTGACACCCTGTCTAAGGTCGCAACTCCCCCATACTTCAAGTACTTCTTCTTTATAGAGGGAGGAGCACTCGGTGTGGAGAACGCACTGAAGGTCGCATTCGATTGGAAGGTAAGAAAGAACCTTAAGGAGAGAGGAAAGGAGATGGGATATAAGGTTATTCACCTCAGAGAATCCTTCCACGGGAGGTCAGGATACACGCTAAGCATGACCAACACATTCGATAAGAGAAAAACCATGTACTTCCCTAAGTTTAATTGGCCAAGGATTACAAATCCCAAGATAACCTTTCCCCTTGAGGGGGAGAACTTAAAGAGAGTTGAGGAGTTGGAGAGACAGAGTCTAGCAGAGGCGGAGAAGGCTATAAAAGAAAACGATGGCGACGTAGCGGCATTCATAATGGAGCCCATACAGGGAGAGGGAGGAGACAACCACTTCAGAGGAGAATACATCAGGGCAGTTAGAGAGCTTACGGAAAGGTACGATATCATGTTCATAGTTGACGAGGTTCAGAGCGGGATGGGAATAACAGGCAAGTGGTGGGCACATGAGTACTTCGATGTTGAGCCTGACGTGATGGTATTCGGTAAGAAGACCAGAATATCGGGTATAATGGTGGGTCCTAGGGTGGACGAAGTGGAAGAGAACGTGTTCAAGGTTCCGTCCAGGATAAGCTCAACGTGGGGAGGAAACTTGGCGGACATGGTGGTGGCCACAAAAATAATTGAAGTGATAGACAACGATAAACTCCTGGACAATGCGGTGAGGAGAGGTCAGGAAATAATAAGAGGTCTCATGGAGCTTTCTGAGAGATACGAGCTAAGTAACGTTAGGGGAAGGGGACTTATGATAGCTGTAGACCTACCAGATTCCAGGAAAAGGGATATGACGTTAAGTAAATTATACAAGAACGGTATGATCGCCTTACCCTGTGGAGAGAAGGGAATACGCTTCAGACCTCCCCTGATCATTGGAAGCGAGGAGGTCCAGGAGGGATTAAATAGACTTGAGAGGTCTCTGCGTGAGTCCTGAGGCCAACCTTATTGCCTCCAGTCCCGCCACCTCGGGGGACTCCACATATTTTACTATAGATGAGTTGCGATAGTCCAATTTCTCACCTAATCCCTCAGCTAACCTATCAGTGGACATCCCTGTGCCCTTGAGGACCACCACAGGCTTTCCCATTCCGTAGGCCATGAGTATCTCGATCATGGTGCCAGACTCCCCACCCAAACTGACCAATACGTCAGAGGAGGAACATATGATGGCACTTCGAGCCCTGGGCTCCATCTCCGTCTTAACTGGGATGAAACCTCTCCTATTTGGGACATCTTCCGCTCCGTATGGGAGTATGAAGACAACATTGAGTCCCCTCTCCCATGCGCTATCAGCAACGTCGGCCATGAGACCCCAATAGCCTCCTAGAAAAAGGGTAGTGGAAAAAGGCAGAACGGATACAAATCGCTTGGCAGTCTCCGGCTTACTGAACGTACTACTCGCAGCCACACCTATCTTGAGTGTCAATGAAAGGGGATGATTAGGTCGCTATTTAAGTCTTAGGCCGCAATATTAGTCCAATCACTATTACAATGACACCAACAATGATAAGCACTATACCAAGCAAAACCCCTAGCACTCCCCCCAATAAACCGCTTAACGAGTTAAGTGTTGTTGGTTGTGAATAATACACAGTTAACGGTTGGGTATAATTGTTTATCAAGTGAACTTCTCCAGGGGAGCCTGTAGGTATAGCTACGGCCACATAAATCCCGTTAGTTTCCCTGACCTGTACTTCCCCTGAGTCCACTGTGACGCTGAGAGGTACATTGGCAGAATCATTGAAACTGAAGAGCACCACCTGACCTGTCTTATATGGGCCAAAGTTTAAGGCTTGACCTTGACTTAACGTGGCTAAAGTTGATGGGTGAGTTATGTTCTCTTGACCTATTTTGTTTAGGGTTGGAACAGCCAGAATCGGCCCCACAACAAGAAAGAGGATTACCCCAATGGCGAGTATTACGGCACCAGCTATTACAATATTTCTCCTCATAGAGTCACAGGCATACATCCCTTAGGGAGATAAAATAACTTTTCTGAAGGGTCACAAAAGAAAGAAAAAAGTTGTAGATTATTTCCCTACCTTATTCTTTAGCTCGGCTGGGGCATCCTTCTCCGAAACTGCACCCCTTCCCGTTTTGCCGTTGTCGTCGTAGGTGAAGGAGATCATTTTTCCTACTTTCCAGACCTTCTTCACCTTGGATATATCTACTTGTTTGGTTTCTCCTTTATACTTGAATTTTACAGTTGCCACGCTATTTGTGTCTGCTGACACATTTATTAGTCTTACGGTTCAGAAAGGAGTACTACGCATTAGACTTCCCAAACACAGAGGTCGAATCAAAAGGATTCCAACACAGAATAGGATGAAAAAGGGACTCAACATAGCTGACACATAAACACAATAGGTGTCAATAAACTCCAGAATTGAAACGTTAGAACAAAGTTATTTTTGCCGATGTGAGTAGAACATTTATGACAACCATAAGAGTAGGAGCTTTGGCAGATTCAGGAGACCTATACCCTTTCATACCCTTAATGGAGGGATACGTGAAGCCTGAGGGAGTGAACTTGGAGTTCACCATCATTCCCACAGTTCAGTCGGTTAACGACTCCGTGATAAGAAAGGAGGTAGATGTTTCTGTTCCCTCGGCGGCCCTCTATCCGTTCATTCAAGGCGACTACTACATTCTGTCCTCTGCCATGGCCTCAGCTGTTGATGGAATCACAGGGATGCCCCTACTCTCCTCCAAACCCATGGAAATAGGGGAAGCCAGGAAATCAACTCTCATAGTTCACGGGACCCAGACCACAGCCTTCACGCTCTTCAGATTACTTATAGGAAAGTATGGCAAATTGGTGGTGATTCCCAGGGTTCTCGAGGAAGCTAAAGCACTAGGTGATAAGGGTGAACTTCTGGTGGCTGTACATGAAACCAAAATGATGTATGCCCTGAAGAAGCTTGGAAAGCAAGTACACAGAGTGACCAGTATGTGGGACATGTGGAAGGAGATCTCAGGTAATCTGCCCATGCCCATGGGTACTGTGGTGGTCAGTAAGGAATTGAGTAGAGAGGCCGTACAGAGCTTCAAGGACGCATACGAGAAGAGTAAGAAATGGGCTGAGAAGAACATAGACACTATTATACCAATTGATGTGAAGATAATGACGGAGGCTCAAGGGTCCCCATTGGAGGAGGAGGTGGTAAGGGCCACAATTAATGCGGACATAGCTGAGTACAACGTAAGTAGGGATCAGGCGGAAAAGGGGTTAAGGTTCTTCTACTCCTTAGCAGAGGAGAGGGGAGTGCTACCGAAAGTACTTAAATTAGATCTAATTTGAGCGGAAAAATTTTGTAATGATGCGGAAGTCACTCCAATAGTGCCTTAAGTCTCACTTCCACTATGGGACGAGGTACAGCCCCAACTACTTCATCGACAACCTCTCCATCCTTAAAGAAAAGTACGGTCGGAAGGCTCATTATTCCATATTCAGAGGCGATGTCTTTGTTCTCATCGACGTTAAGCTTACCGAACGCTATCTCCTTATACTCCTCAGAGAGTTCCTCAAGCACTGGAGAAAGAATGAAACACGGGGCACACCACTCGGCCCAGAAGTCAATTACTGCTAATTTGTTTGATCTGATGAACTCCTTGAACGATGAGGAGTCTAATTCCTTTATTCCTCCACTGGTTAGTTTACGTCCTTCGCTCACCATAATAGAGGATTTATCTGAACGGTAAAAAACCTGTTCACGAATTAACGATGAGGTAGGCCCTCACGTACTCTGCGTGGCTCCACAGTAGGGGAGTGACAGATAAGTGAGAACCGTCAAAGGGGCTAACCTGTTCTGGGAGAAGATAAGTGGGCGTTGCCACCCCCTCGGCCCAGGAAAGTAGTTGAGCGGCCTTGTTAATATCGCCTTTCATACCGTAGTATTGTGCCAGCCACATGGTTGATATGATCCAAGGATTTCCATGAATCCCACTGTAATTGCCCTCAACCCTTTGATAGTAATCGTTCTCATAACGGGCGAGTCCTCCCCTAACGCTTAAAGTCCTTTCCACCACCTTGGCTGTGCTCTCCATTATAGGTTCGTCTGCTCTGAAGGCGTCAAATAGCAACATTCCCAACAAGGAGGAGTCGACGGTTCTATCCACTTCTAATATTTTTCCATCTCCGCTTAACTTAATCGTCCTGAAGAAGACGCCTCTTTCCCTATCGAACATGTAGTCCACCATCCCCTGTCTCACTTCCTCCGCTGCCTCTTCCCACTCCTCCCTGCTATTATCGTCTCCAAGCATTCCAGCTAATTTTGAGGCACCTATCATTCCCCCATATACTGCTGCGGAAGTATAAGCGTGAGTTCCAAGCCTCTCCTCCCAAAGATCGAAGGAGGAGAGCGGGAGTTTCAACTTCGAGTCCCTGAACCATGTCATAAAATCCATGGCCTGCCTAACTTTGTCGTAGACGGCCTTGAGCAGATCGTAATCTTTGGAAGTCTGGAAGTACTTCCAGAACCCAAAGATGAGGACTGCGGTCTCGTCCTCCTGAATGTTTCTGGCCGTGTCGCTGATTACCGTCCATGGGTGCCAAGTACTCCCCTGCGTGCCATCTGGGTTATATTTTTGGAAGAAGTATCCCTTGTCTGTGAGTAATGAAAACATGTATTTGTAGTACTTCTTTGTTATACTATGATAGCCCAACTGATCCAAGACCATCATCGACAGAGTGGCGTCACGAGGCCAAACGTAAGCATAGGTATCCAGGTTAAACTTCATTATCCCCGTATCCAGGGATGCCGGCACCTCTCCGTTGTCGCCTAAATGGGCCATGAGCACCGCTATACTGGCTCTGGCCAACGGGGAGGTTTGATGTCTTGATAGTAAAGACCTCCAATATCCTTGATTCCTCAGAAAGTATCTGCCTGGTTCCTTTGCGAGGTCAAGGTGTACCTTCTCTACCTCCCTTCTGGAGCTCCCAGCCACGATCCAGTAGTAAAAGTCTGGGTAAGCCACAGAAATGGCTGAGTCCACAGAACCTTGAGCGATCGGATTCTTGGACAGACTTCCATCTTCACAGTCCATGAGCACAGTTCTCTGGTCACGCCTTCCTGTGGTATATTCGTACAGTTTCCTCGAAGCTCCCATCAGGAAATATGTACTCTCCTTGTAATGTATCATAACATCCTCAAATGGATCATAGAATGCGGTGTCTCCCACCAGATTACCGTTAAGTCGTAGGTCATGATAGAAAATGAATCTCACCAGGCCAGGTCCTTCTGCCTTCACCTTCCTTATCATTGCATTGAGGGAAAAGTCGACGAGGTCATTTATTGTCACCTGAAGACCGTCCCATTTTAAAGTAACCCTAGAACTAAGCCCTTCCACAGAAATCTCCTTTTGAAGATCGTCAATCCAGACGAACTTTCCATCGTGCCAAAGTCCTGTCTTGAACCTACCTTGAAGTGAATGGTTATACATTCCCTTGTAAGGATAGTAAACGTCCCTTATGGAGTAGTTCTGATCGTAAAGCAAAGTCAACTTTCCATTGCCTAAAATCACATATCTCATGCCTAGAGATTATGGATAGTGTTTTTATATTAACGGGGATTGTTAAGGGAAGACCTTCCTTCAGAAGCAATATTGATGCTCTCCAATAATTTCTAAGTTGGTTCCCTAATACTCTGCAGATATCAATCATGTGCGAGGCAAGCGTGATCGAGTTTGAAGCAAGGGTTGGTGGGCCATTGCTCGACTGAGGCATATCTGACTTCCCCCAGAAGGACTCTTCGCAAGTGGTTCATTTTCCCACCATCGATTATCGACTTCTCTCATTTGATGGGCAGTAGGGCAGATGAACACTTACCATCTGGACATGAGAATTCATCCATAACGTGATTCCGTGGGAGAGATAACAACTGATATTGATTCCCCTCCAGTAGTCCCACTAAGGCCTCAGTCAAGCTAGAGAGAAGTATCATTAGATTAGCTCAAAAATAGATAGAAAAAATTTAAGTATGGGGACCTTCATAATATTAATGATGAAGCTTTTCGCCCCTAAACTACAAAAGGTTAAAATGATGTGTGAAACCCTGAACCGTTAGGTTAAGGATCTAGGTCCTTCTCTTCACGATCTCCAGGGCCACGTCCGCGTGATCCTCTGCCTTCTTCATGTTCTTAAGCACCTTAACTATCCTCCCTGCCTCATCGATGACGAAGGTGACCCTTTGGGCGCTTGTGCCCTTCTCATTGAGGACGTTATATAGTTGGGAGACTTTCTTCTCTGAGTCGGAAAGTAATGGAAATTTAGCTGAGTGACTCTGCGCGAATTTCGTCTGTGCACTCAAGTTATCTACGCTTACCCCTAACACTTCTGCGTTAAGTTCCTTGAATCTCTCGTAGAGTGAGTTGAACCTCTCCAGTTCCCTTGTGCATCCAGGTGTGGCAGCTCGAGGGAAAAAGTAAAGCACAACCTTCCTACCACGGAAACTTGACAGCCTAATTTTCCCTACGGTGGATTCAAGCTCGAAGTCGGGAGCCTCTTGACCTTCCATATTTATGCACTGAGTTCCCTTACTTATAAGGAGGATGGTATCCTCTGATCCCGTGGTAGTCGTAGAGGCACTCAAGCGAAGATATGGCGATAGAGCCGAAAGTTTAAAGGGATGGGAGGAGTTACTCAGCAAACTCTTCGATCAGAAGGGAAATCCAATACCAACCCTCACCAGGTCAATTCAGGTAGAAGACGTGAGGCTGTCTTGGCTCACAGAGGAAATGGTCTATATTGGCATTGGTGTTTACCCCGGGGAAGTAGATTACCTTCTTATTCCCAAGAACCCCACTGAGTTCTTCCAAAGGAAATTCGCTGAATTGGGACACGAAGAACCTAGACTGCTGTCCTCGTTAGTGGAACTGGAAGAGGAGCTACTCGAATCCACAGAGAATCCCGTGATGAGAATGAAGGGATATGTGGTAAGTTCAACCCTCCTCCCTAGAGACGTTATACATGACGTAGTCTCTCACCCTAATTTCAGAAAACAAGAGAAAGAGTGGAGGGAAATGGGGTTAAGTTACAACTCGTTAAATGACTCACCCCTTCCTTTGGATACTTCCTATTTCGACGACCTACTTGAGCTGAAGAAAGTGGAGGTGGATGGGATATTAATAAAGGGGGACAGTTATCTGTCGCTGAAGTGGTTGCTCAACGTAGGAGAGAGCGATGTAAAGTTGACCTACATTGATCCACCTTTCAATAAGGAGAGGGAGAGGGACTTCTCATACTCGGTGAAATATACCAATCATATATGGCTCACAATGTTGGAAAACAGGATATCCCTGGCTAAGCGTCTACTCCGAGAGGACGGGGTCTTCTTTGTAAGATGTGATCATGATGGAAATATGTTGGTCAGGATGCTCATGGATAGAGTATTCGGGGAGGATAAGTTCAGGAATGAAATTGATATAAAGAGAAACCAATCCCTTCCCAAGACCAGCCTAAGGAGGTTAACTGAGGAGACCGAGAACCTACTGGTTTACGGAATGGATGAATTCAAGTTTAAGAGAATGTTCGTACCGAGGAACCCATCTTGGGTAGATCTAGGTACGAGACCCTCAGAGGGTGAGAGAGGTAAACCAATAAGAATAAACGGAGTGGAATTCTACCCCCCAGAGAAAAGAAGGTGGGCCTATAGTGAAGACAAGGTAAGGGAGTTGCACTCCAAGGGCTTAGTAAGGGAAGTTAGGGGAAAACTGAAGATATTGCTGGATAAGAGGGCGGTGGGTACAAATTGGACTGACATCCCTGGTTACTCAACTAACCCGAGGTGGGGGCTAAAGACGGAGAACTCAGAGGTCCTCTTAAAGAGGGTGATCGAGTCGTCCTCTGATTTGGGTCAGAAGGTCATGGACTTCTTCTTGGGTTCTGGGACTACCGTGGCAGTTGCCCATAAAATGGGGAGGAAATGGATAGGTGTAGAATTAGGCGACCACTTCTCCAGCGTAGTAATGAGGAGAATGAAGATGGTATTGGCTGGAGAGAAGGGAGGCATTTCCAAAGAACAAGGCTGGAAGGGAGGAGGAGCTTTCAAATATGTTCATGTGAGCTGGAATTACCCTAAAGAATAAATTCAACAGGTCTATACAAGACAGAATTAAATTGACCTCTGGCAAGGACTACCGACTTGAGGCTAGTTCCTAGGACCATGTCCACCCAACATCCTGACAACGCGTCAATGCCAGACTGGATTCGCTCCGACTCCATTGAGGGAGAGGATGAAGTAAGGGAGGCCTTCCTCTCTTACAGTAGCTATGGAACCCAGGAGGTAATGTGGGACTCCGAGGGGAAGGACGTCGACCTTCATGTTGTTAGGAAGCTCCTTTCCTCTTTTCCAGGTTACTTCAAGGAACATGTGATAGGAAGGGATATTTTCCTTACCTACAGAATACCTAACCCCAGGATAGAGGGCGCTGAGAGGAAAGTATTCGCGGAGACCCTGGAGAGCATATCCACTTCTTTTGACGTTGCTGAGAGGTTCTACGGTAAACCAGTGCCTGCTGTATTCGAGGTCATTCTTCCCTTCACCACCAGTTCCGCCGAGATCATATCAGTGGCCAAGTATTACGAGAAGGTCGTCGTAGGGAAGGAGAACATAGAACTGGAGGGAGGGCTACCCATTGGAGAATTGGTGGGGGAGGTCAATCCAAAGTCCATAGAGGTCATTCCGCTGGTTGAGGATAAGGACTCTCTGCTAAGGATAAGGGAGGTAGTAGGAGGATACGTGAAGGCAGTGAGGCCAAAATACATCAGGGTATTTGTGGCGAGGTCAGATCCTGCGATGAACTACGGGCTCATCCCGGCACTCATTTTGGCCAAGTGGGCATTAAGGGAGCTTCAGAAGATTGACGTTCAGGTGTTCCCAATAGTTGGCGTGGGCTCAGCCCCCTTTAGAGGGAACCTTAGACCATCCAGGATAGAATCAGCCCTAAAGGAGTATGAAGGTTTCCATACGTTTACTGTGCAGTCATCTTTCAAGTACGACAACCCAGAGATAGTGGTGAGGGAGGCCCCAGAGATAGTGGTGAGGGAGGCCGTGAAGAGGATCAACGAGTCAGAGCCCCATCCCATGGAATGGGAGGACGCCAGAAGTATAGTAGAAATTTACGTGGAGAGGTACCAGAGGGAGGTGGAGGCTTTAGCTAACGCCATCAATCATGTGGCTCCCTACGTGCCAAAGAGAAGGGCTAGGAAGTTACATGTGGGCCTGTTCGGCTACTCAAGGAGCAATGGTAAAGTCACACTCCCCAGGGCCATAACTTTCGTAGGATCGCTATATTCCCTGGGCATACCCCCAGAAGTCCTGGGACTGTACTCATTATCTAAGTTAAGAGAGGACCAATGGGACGTGCTTAAGGAGGTCTATCTGAACATGATCGATGACCTTAGGGACAGTTTACGTTTCGCCGACCCGGGAGCTCCAAAACGTTTAGCGTCAATTGGCGTAAATGACGAGGTAAGGAAACTCCTAGAGGAGGATATGCGGTTCGCCGAGGATGTACTCAACGTGAAGGTGGGTGGAAACGATTACGAAAGTAGGACTCATGCCCTTCTCTCCCAAATGGTATCTATCTCCCTTGAAGTGGGGAGAGCGGACGAAATCAAAAGAAACATTTTAGAAATGGCGAAACTTAGGGGATTTCTGGGCTAAGTTGAGGCTACTGATCTCTGGCCTCCTTCGCTTCGATTCAGGTAAGACAACAACCGGGTTAGGTCTCCTCTCCAGGTTCAAGGAGGTGGGGATTACCATAAGACCACTTAAGCCCGTTGCTGGACACAATTCTTGGTATAGTTTCAGCACCCTTCTCAGGAGCATAGAGATGGGCATTTTGGCTGGAAACGATGCGCTGAAGTACCACGACGAATCTGGAGTGGACGTGAGGGAGATCAACCCCTTCGCGGTGATGTTAGGTGTGCCGGATCCTGCACTGTTTATGGATAGTACAAGAACTTACCTCAGATATATGGAGGAGGGAATGCCTATTATGTTGAGGCTTGAGGACTGCTCGTCGAGGAAGGGAGTTCATCTGGTAACCAGGTCAGTCCAATATCTCCCCTCTGGACTGAGAAAATATGTGGAGGAACTGTCGTTGAAGGTTGAGGCAATCGAGGTGGAGGAAAGGGAAGCTCGAGAACTTGTGGAGAGGTCATGGTTGCTTGCCGATGGTTGCGTAAAAATGTGGAAGGGGGATCTACTGATTGAGTCCTATAATGATGCCGCCGTCCCAACGCCGTCCTCCTTGGATGTGGAAATAGTCCTAATAGTGGCTCCAGGGAGAGTATTCATGTATGATGGAGTCAGGTTTAAGGAGGCCGTGACGACCCTAGGTTCCCCATGGAACGTGAGTTCTTACGATGTGTTCAGGCTGATTAGACCTTTAGAGTCAATGCCCTTAGATCCAATCTCTCCCAATTCGCTCAACAGGGTCGCAGATAAAATAATTAAGATGTCAGGAGGCTAGGTTTTCCTGTATATTAAACACGATACTTCCCTTCCCTCATCTGTCCTATACATGCCTGGGATATCGTAACGCATTAACTTTACCAATGCTCCACCGTTTCCCTCACGGACCTCATAGATACTCCTCAAACTCTTCACTTCCTCCTTCTCTTCCTCTATGACCTTCCTGACCTCCTCCGCCTTAGCCCCCTCTACCAATATCTCCAGCTCACCTTGAGGAACCACCTTTGAACCTTCCTTGAGCATACCATAGTACCTTCCCCTAAGGAGGAACTCCAGTTCCTCTGCCACCTCCTTAGCCGTCCAACCACAGTTATCCATGACCATCGGGCATCTGGGGTGGAAGTGGCACCCCTTGGGTGGATCCACTAGGTTAGGAGGCTCCCCCCTCAAGATCACCCTGGGTCCCCTGGAGTTACCCGGAACGGCAGATATTAATGCCACAGTATAGGGATGTTGCGGTTTGGATATTATGGAGGTCTTGGGGCCACCCTCCACGACCTTTCCGGCATACATAACATATATCCTGTCTGACATGTAAGAAACCACGGCTATGTTATGTGTTATTAGGAGAAGCCCGATCCTGAACCTCTCCCTTATTCTCTTGAGAAGTTGAAGGATCTGTGCCTGAGCTGAGACGTCCAGCGCACTGGTGGGCTCGTCCAGGACCAAGAAGCTGGGTAAGGTGGAAATGCTCCTGGCCAGAGCCACTCTCTGCCTCTGTCCTCCTGAGAGTTCATGGGGATACCTGTAGGCGAACTCTCTTGGTAGGCCTACCTCCTCGAGCAGTTCCCTAACCCTCTTTCTGGCCTCATTTCCAGTTAGGTATCCAGTGGAGACCATGGGCTCCATTATAATATCCTCGACTCTCCATCTTGGATTCAAGGAGGAGTAGGGGTCTTGGAACATCATATTCATCCTTCTCCTAAGCGCCCTCAATTCCCTCCCGCTCTTCCTTGTAATTGAGTACTTGGAGGCTATTTCCTCCATGGTCTTCTTATCGTTGGCTGACCTGGCTTCATCATACTTTTGAAGAAGCTCCTCTGGAATATCGAATAGTACCTCACCTGAGGTGGGAGCAATCAAACCCAAGAGCAACCTACCCAAGGTTGACTTTCCAGACCCAGATTCCCCAACCACTCCAACAATTTCCCCCTCCCTCACCTCCACATCAACGTCGGATACGGCTTGTACTGCTCCCTTTCCTGTCAAACCTCCACGTAACTCGAAGAACTTAGTTAGGTTCCTGGCCGCTATTAGCATCACTTACCACCCTGAAGGAAGCATGCGACATAATGGTCCTCTGACACCTTGTAAGAGGGAGGCTCCTCCTTTCTACATTTATCCATGGCGAAAGGACATCGGTTGTTGAATATGCAACCTGGGGGTGGATTCCTCATGTCTGGGGCCTCTCCCTCTATTCCCCTGATTTCCCTCCCATCGAGGGTAGGGATGGCGTTAATCAACATTGTTGTATAGGGATGCCTAGGCGCCTTTAGCACGATCTCCTTGGGACCTACCTCAACGACCCTTCCACCATACATTATAGCTATCCTATCAGACACCTCACCCAACACAGAGAGGTCATGTGAAATGAAGATGAACGACGAATTGACCCTTCTTTTTAGATCCTTAACTAACTCCAATATCTGAGCCTGAACAGTAACATCCACCGCACTGGTAGGCTCGTCCATTATAACGACGTCAGGATTGTTAATTAAAGCTATCGCAATCACTATCCGCTGCCTCATGCCTCCAGAGAGTTCGTGGGGATACATCTGCACCACTTTCTCAGGATTTGGTACACCCAATGTGGAGAGGAACTCCACTGCCTTCCTATAACCCTCCTTGAACAGGACTCTCCTGAGAAGTCTTGAGAGCACAGGGGCCTTGGTTATTCCCATTCCTCCTTCCAGGGACTCCAATAACCTCTTTGTGGTTGAACCCACTTTCTCGCAACATAAATCGAGAATTAGCCTTTCCTTCCTAAGTTCGTTGATATCGTTCCTCCTCCATATGAAGAGGGCCTGTTCCTCAAGCCCCTTAAGATGTCTAGATTCCACGAATTCCCTAACCGCTGTTTCGCTTCCCTCATTCTCCTTAATCACCTTGAGGAGGGCCGTTGTATCTTCCCTAGTTGCCCTAACTCTGGCTAGCTTCCTGGAGGCCAATAGTGATGGATTGTGAATAACTAACGTTTCCGCTATTTGGTACCCAACCTGAAGAACTGGATTTAGGCTGGTCATAGGCTCCTGGAAGACCATTGATATTCTCTTACCCCTTATGGGGGCCAATTCCCTGTGGAGTTTCCTAATGGCGGACTCATTCCTCCCCGTCGAGAATTTACGGATTGAGGTTAGTGGAGCTAAGAGATCCCTTCCATCAAAAAGGACGGAGCCACTGCTTACCTTGGCGTTTCTGGGGAGGAGTCCCATGATCGCCAGTCCTGTGGTGGACTTTCCAGACCCAGATTCTCCAGCGACACCTAGAACTTCCCCTCTCCTTAACTCCAGGTTAACTCCGTTAAGTGCCTTGAACACACCTCTCCTGGTGTAGAAGCTAACTCTAAGGTCCTTCACCGATAACGCGTACTCCAATCAACTTCTCCTCCTTGGATCTAACACGTCTCTTAGACCGTCTCCCACCAAGTTTACGGCTAGGGCAAAAAGCGTTATGGCAGCTCCTGGAAAGAGTACGGTCCAAGGCGCTGTAGCCACGTAGTTCAATCCTAGGCTTGCCAAATAGCCTAGCTCTGGCACGTTGGCGTTGGGAATGAATCCTATGAACGCTAACACCGAGAAGACTAATACCACAGTGCCTAAGTCTAGGGATATCTGGACAAATATCGGCGGGAGCACGTTAGGAAGGATATGCCTGAACATGATTTTACCGCCGCCAGAGCCTGAGGCCCTCGCGGCCTCTACGAAGGTCATCTCCTTTATGGAGAGTGCCTGACCCCTGGCGTATCTGGCGTATATTGGCCACCAAACTATAGCTAGGGCTAAAGCCATGTTGTCCAAGGTCCTTCCCAGTACGAAGCCTATTGCTAGAGCCAGCACTAGGTAAGGTATACTGAAGAAGATATCGGTTATCCTCATGACGAATTCATCCACGATCCCTCCTGCAAATGCCGAGATCACTCCCAACACTGTTCCAATGAAGGCCCCAAGTAATACCACAAAGAGGGAGTAGCCTAAGTCCACCCTCACGGCCTTCAATATGCTTGTAAATAGATCTACTCCAGGGAATGTTGTCCCGAAGGGATATGAAGCTGAGGGAGGCTGAGGAACAGGATTGACGTAATTAGAAACCAAGGTATATGGATGCTTAAGTCCTAGGGCCTGAGGGAAGAACTGGACCAGAAGGGCATCCACCACATACACTAAAACAATAACTAGCCCCACCACTGCTCCCTTGTTCGAGAAGAAAACTGAGAGGGAAGTCTTGATCTCCCTGAACCTGTCGGCCTCGTATTCGGTTTTCTGAGTTTCCATTTCCTTCACCCTAGTACTTTATCCTTGGATCAAGGAACGCGTAAACTATGTCAAGGATCAGACTTGTGAATATCAATATTAATCCAAACACCAGAGTGGAGCCCAGAATCCCGCCAACGTCATTATTTAGAAGAGCCTGGGTAGTCCAATACCCTATTCCAGGGTAATTGAATACTTCCTCAACGACCACAGCCCCTCCGAGGAGACCGGCAACAGTGTAGCCAAAGAAAGTAACGGTTGGAAGGATCGCGTTTCTTCTTGCGTGCAGGTTATACACCGCACGCTCGGGTACACCTTTAGCCCTTGCCAATTTTATGTAATCTTGGTCCAGAACTTCTAGCATAGAAGCCCTCAATATCCTTATCACTCCAGCCAATACGCCAAGGGCAAGGGTAAGGCTAGGAAGTATCATGTGCAGGAAGGCATTTCCCGCAACTACCCAGTCCCCATGGATTATGGCATCAATTAAAAGAATGTGAGTGGGGTAGGAAATCCCATTATGATACCACGGTACGTTAGAAACGAGCAGAGGATTAACTACACCAGCGAAGGGAAGCACCTTGAGGTAGACGCCCAGCGCGAGGATAAGTGCGACCGCTATTAGATAAATGGGCATTGAGTAAAGCCCAAATGAGGTCACTCTAACTGCATTATCACCCACTGAGTCCCTGTTCACCGCTGAGAAGACACCCAGAGGAATTCCTATCACCCAAATCAGCAGGGCCGCAAATAGGGAGATACTTAATGTGTTTGGCATGAAGAGAGCTATTGCCTGTGTCACAGATCCGCTGAATATTGGTGTATTGGTGTAGCCCCAATTACCCTTCAGCACCTCCGCGAGCCAATAGAAGTATTGGACATATATGGGTTGATTTAGGTGGAGTTCAGCAGTTAATTTAGCCACGGCCTCCTCCCTTGCCGGTCCTGAGAGCCTGGGGTTGATGTATTCCGCCAGGATAAGGTTGTTCCCTCCAGCATGGGTCAGGGCAAACACTATGAACGTAAGGCCTACCAAGGTGGGTATTAGGATGAGTAAACGTCTAGCTATGTAGATCCAAAGCCTCACATGTGAAGGAATGAAAAACGGTAAAAAACGTTAACTTACTAACTATTACAGTTCTGTTTTTACCCTTTGACCCACCAGTAGTAAAGCGAGTCTCCAGCCCCACCTATCATGGGGTTCTCCTCGTACGATATCTGGCCGTGGTAACCTGTCATATACGGTTTGACAACCCAGAAGTAGTTGGGTTGCTGCGTGTAGACGTACATGTAAAGCTGGATGGCTATCTGTTCCGCCTGTTTATAGAGTTGGGTAGCTTGGGCAGCGTTAGTCGCGTTATCAGCCTGCTCTATAAGATTGTTAAGCTGATTGTAGAGGGCCGCTTCGTTATTATATCCCAATGACTGAAGGTATTGGACGGTCCATCCATCTGGGGCAGGATAGGTTCCATTCTCTAGGTACATGGCGTTAACGAAGTCAGATGGATAGGGATAGTCAGCTATCCAACCCAGATAATAGATGGGCATCGGATTGTCGCCAGGTATTTCGTCAGCTATTATGGTACTGAACGGCAAGTAAGTGGCTGAAGCTTGTATGTTGGGATCCATCTGGTGGAGCGCCGCTGCCCACATATTGGCTGCAGCATAGTCCACCGTGTCTCCTGATGAAACAATTATGGGGAAGTTTACGGATACGTTATACTCCCCGGACTCCTTCATTAATTCCGTGGCATAGGTGAGATTGAAGGTTGGGACACCCTGAAGCTGACTGGGCGGGGTATAGTAGGGTAATCCAGGTATTATTACTCCAGCATATGGAGAGGCGAAGTCGAAACCATATTTCTGGTTCCCCACTATGTCGTTTATATAATTGCTATAGTTGAAGGCATAGGCGAAGGCCTCCCTTACCAGCAAGTTCGCGAAGTAGTCGGAGGGTATATGATATTGAGCCCCGAATTGCTTCAGACCGCTTTCGCTTATGTTTATGTTGAAGACAAAGAAGAACTCAGACAGCGTTGGGAACGAGTAAAGTGATGCCTGCCCCTGGGCCTCACTTTGCTTCAGGAGAGGGAAGAAGTTGGTGGGAAGTTGAGTGACTATGTCAGCTAATCCGCTCTGGAAAAGGTTATATGCCGTCTCGGGGTCCTTGACCCACTCTATGACCACTGTGTCATTAACCTTAGGTATTCCAGGCACTCCAGGGAAGTATGGGTTAGGTACCAGCGTTACTGACTGACCTGGGACGTAACTCTGTATCATGTAAGGACCTGAGGAGACCGGGTCGTTCTGCATCTGAGCTATGTAGTGACCCTCATTACCGTATTGCTCATAATTAAGGAATCCCTGGGGAGTGAAGGTGATCCCTCCTCCTATGGATTGCAGCCATTGTGCATCAATTATCCCTGCGCCCAGTGGGTCAGCTATGGCAGTGAAGAAAAGCTGTGGTGGAGTAGGTTTGACAAGATGGAAGGTGACAGTCTGTGTTGCGTTGTTATAGGTTACTGCACTCATGATCTCCTGGAAGCTTTGGTTCATATTGGATTGTGTAACGACAGGAACTCCTATGGTGGCACCTGGGATAAGATATTGTGCCAGTATCCAATCAGGTGTACCCGGGGTACCTCCCACGAAGAGCATGTCCCTGATCATGGTGTACCATACATCGTAAGCGGTTAGGTTATCTCCGTTGGAGAACCTCAAGCCCTGCCTAATGTGGAAGGTATATGTGGTGTAATCGTTTGATATGCCACCATTTGAGGTGGTGGGAATCTCAGTGGCAACGAACGGTATGAAGGAAGTAGTGCTCGAACCGTTGTATACAAGTAATGTGGCAAATATGTTGGAGACCACCTCAAATCCTACGCTCTCATAGTCCACCTGTGGATCGAAGGAGTAGGGTCCACCGGCCACGTTTTCAGCGACTGTTATGACTCCAGGGTTCGTCACATTTCCCTGGTAGGTGTAGGGAGCGAAGTTCATGCCAGGACCGCTAACTGCGATTGTCTGCCCGATGCTGTAATTGTATGTTACAGGAGCACCGCCAAAGTAGGATATATTTTCAGTTATGATGGTGAGAGTAACAAAATAGAGTCCTGGTTTATCGTAAGTTACTGCCACCGGGTTCACTTCGGGTAGGTAATCGTTGCTGGAATTGGCAGCAACTGTATATGTGGTACCATTACCGAAGTTCCATACATATTTTGTTATATTGGTGTTACTGGGGAGCTCCAGATAACTACCATATAAATAGACGGTCTCTCCAGCCTTAACTATGGGAGCCCCAGGGGACTTCGTTGTATTGAAGGATATCACTGGAACAGATATGTAAGGTGCTTCGCTCGGAGACACCGAGGGAGTGATGTAGAGAGAGATAAGCGAATTAGTTGTGTTTGATACGACCTTTCCGTTTAACGTTTCCTCAGCCATGACGTAGTAATGTCCCGGTATGGAGTAAACGTGCGTTACAGAGGGAGAGGAACCGTTAGTGGTAGCGCTCGCCCCGTCTCCGAAATAGAAGGTTATTTGGGCAGTCTTTACGGGATTATAAACTGAGAATGTCACGGGGGTGCCTGCGGCCGCGGTGAGAGAGGTTGAAGCTACAGCAATGGGAGGTATGGTAGTAGGTGACCTATGTGTGAGGAGAACCACTCCCGCCACAACGGCCACCACTATTACTACTATTATAACGGCCGCCAGGGCCTTTGATATGGCTTTCCTTACTCTACCTAACTTCATTAGCTCGTTTTTAAGACTTGGCACAGTTAAAAATCTAATCTTAAGTATCCGTTTCCAATAGTTCCTTAGCCTTTTCAACTAGACGGTCAGATTCGCTCACGATCTGGTCCACTGCAGCCCTCACACCTGAACTTAAAAGGATCCTATCAAAGATCAAATCCCTGGAGGACAAGAAGAGGGCCACTTTAACCTTGGTCTCACGGAGAAATTTATCCCAAAGCCCTGCTGAAAGAAGTGCAGTTAGAACATCCTCAGGCTTAATTGCCTTTAGCCAAACGTGCCTCCTTTTCCCAAGTTCCAAGGTCCTACTATCCTGGGCCACCTGCTTAAGAAATTGCTCAAGTGGAAGCTTGGCCTCCCCCTTCCTCCTCTCGGCGAGATCTTCCAGAAAAGGTATGGGAATGGGGTCCATCCTAATCCCCCGGGGTCTAATCCTGATCTCCCTCATTACCTGTTCGACCTCCTCCTCCATTTTGGAGAAGGGAAGGGGTTCTCCAGTCAAGGATGAAGAAGTACCATATATGGAGAAGATGTCCGCCCTCACCATGAGCTCAACTGCGTCCTCAACCATATGGGACTCAGGGATAGCCCTTTTGTAGAGCCTGGGCCAGGTAAGTAGAGCCTCCATTATAGGTGACCTGGAGTAATGTAACCTCATGTAATATCCACCGCCTATGAGATTGTAGGCCCTCACGGCTGCACTTCTTGGTATGCCTGAAGATAGAGCCAATGAAATGAGATCCATCCCTTAAACTACCCATGTGGTCTTCAAAAATAAAAAGATTGAATAAAATGTTACCTTCTCCTTAGGGACAAGGCGGCTACTATGATGGCTATTATGGCTACGACTATTCCAATAATTCCCACAGTGAAGGCGGTTGAGACGGAGGATTGTACTGACGATATGCTGTTGTGCAGTGAAGCGATCTCTGAGGAGAGCAGAGCCGTCTCATTCTGAAGTGTGGCGAAGTGATAGTTGTCGCTGAAAGTTAAGGTGCTGGAGGAGGGAACGCCGGATATGGTGTAGTCCACGGTTAAGGTATAAGGACCGTCCGCCTCACTTGAGGCGTTGAATGGGACTACCACATTGACTCCATTGGAGGTGGTCTGAGTGGTGTAGGTAACTGGGACACCATTCAACATAACTTGATTCACCGACACGTTCTGACCCTCTATGGTGGCAGTGAGCATGGCTGAAGGTGTAGTCACAACGTTTGTGGAGAGTTTCAGTGCACCTACAGTTAGTTCAGCGTAGCTGTACTCCATCCTCTGCTGGCCGTTAACTGTCCAGACCGCCTTGGCCACCACCTCATACACCCCAGGTTGAAGGCCTGTGGTGCTCAAGGTTCCCCTATAGACTCCTGGAGAAACCTGAATCATTATCGTGATCAGTTGCGCTCCGTTTACGGTTACATTTCCGTAAGGTTCGCCTGAAACGTTCAGGTATTTGAGATAGAGGTAGGCCGTAGCACCGTTCACTGGATTTGCTATCAACGAGTCGTTCGTGTTGTAGTTCCAAGTGTAGTAGGTGAAATTGGTAGTGTAAGTGAAGGGGGATCCAGAGATAACGGCATATGGGAATATTGCTGGATCAATCCTGAAGTAATGTGGGTTGGCTGTAACCACTATCTCCTGCGCTGGCACGTTCCATGTGGAGAACATGTAGGGCCCTGAGGATATTAGAGGAGCTATCTTCTCCTGGAACAGGACCTGAGGTGGAAGAGAACCATAAACATGCCAAGGCATTATTATATACCCTGTTAGAGCGTAGAACTCGTCTAAGTAGGAGGAGCTATTGAAGTAGAACACTATTTGGTACGGGCTCGTCACTTTGGTCCAGACAAGGGAAGGTATTTCGCCGAAGACATCGCTATTTATAAAGCCCTGATCCACAAGGTAGGTATAGTTGACTGTGAGTCCATCGAAGGTGTTGACTCCCATCATTCCCGCTAGGTCATAGTACCACACGGTGAAGTTCACGTCATATGCAGTCACAGGTACACCGTCTATCCACGTGTCGTTGTGAACCAAATTTACCGTCAGAATTGACCCGTTGACCAGCTTATCTCCGTTGGGGAGAGTGGTGTTGATGAACTCGTCATAGGTCCAGTTGGAGGCTATCCATGGGGAAATCTGGGTGGGATTGTTGAGAGGACTTATTCCAAGACTATCATACATATCGCCTAAACTGTTGGCGGCGTATAAACTAACGCTAGCATATGGATTCTGGTGTCTGGGGGTGTCCGAACTAACCGAGGAGAAGATGAATGTGCCGTTTAGGGCGGAGTTTATGGGATGGACGTCCATTATATTCACCGCGTACACTGGAGTTCCCTTGTTCATGTAGATGTAGTTGGCCCATCCGGGTAAGTAAACTCCTTGAATTGCATTACTCCAGACGAAGACAACATATGGTTCCTCCACCTGCAACACATATTCTAACTGTTTAGTCTCGTTTATGGCTTGAGCTAGAGTAGGGGCATTAAAGGACTTCTGGTATAGTTGAGCTACAGTGGAATTAGAGAATCCTCCCGTATTGGTGGGACTACTATAGATCGCTCCAAGCCAACTGTTGGGGAAGGGACCTAAGCTTATCCACCCAAACGAAGTTATGTTGAAGTCGTTGTAGGGTGGTGTGGTTGCGTCGGTTATGAGGGTTCCGAAAGTCGTCTGCACAGGCGTTATTGACAGGTTTATCTCAGAGGCTGCCTCCTGCAGGATGTTGGCCAGTTTCTGCGCCGGCGTGTCGCCCGAAGGGTAGAGGAAGGTCAGTTTCAGTGGTACACCGTTGTACAACCACTTACCGTCAACGTGGGTAACCCCGGGAACCATTGATAGGTACTTTGCAGCTCTGGTCAAGTTGTAGGATTCGTATTGGTTATAGTATGCCACAACAGCCGGATTGAACCACTCCTTGTAAATCGTGGGACTCACGTAGTATGGATAGTCGGTTCCTAGGAGCCCGTCGTCCAGAACATAAGTAGTTACCTCAGTAGTGTTAATGAGGCTACTTATGGCATATCTGAAGTTTATGTTGGCAGTAAGGTTATTTCCGAAAGCGAAAACCAGTTGCCCGAAACTCTCAACAGGAGCAATGGCGGTGTAGACAGTATTATTGTACTCAGTCAAAAGGTTCCTGATCTGATCCGCATGGTCTAGGGTGGCAAAATCGATCTTTCCTGCTATGAGCGCGTTATATTCGTCTGTGTGTGTGGTGTAAGCGTAGAGATATATTATCGTCCCAACCCAGGGTTCATTGTACCTGGTCTGGGCAGGAGTAAGAATTGGCGTATCGAAATTGGTGATGGCGTAGCTGAAAGTCGGTATGGCCGATACTGCTGATACTACTATTAGGAAGAAGACGGCCATCACGAGGGCCGCCCTGACCTGAGATTCCCATCTAAAGTAAGACTTACTCATTTGCAGGCACTTCCATTCTTATTAAGTTATAAATTTTATGATTGCAATGACAGAGCTAGATTAAAATATATATGACCAATAAGATTATATTTATATGCTGTGCTGTGTCAAACGTAACATAATTCTACGAGATAGCCATAATCCCAAAGTGACAATAATTTAACCATAACTAATTAAGAGGAGCGAAATACTCAACTCTCAAGGATGAGGCATCTCCACCTCCCTTGAGGATTTCCTGCTTTTTAACAAACTAGGTCATTCCTGAGGTATAGCGGAGGTTCCATGGGACTGTTATTTCGCTCCCTTTACGGATTACGTAGGATCTCTATATTCAAAGCTAGGCTCTAGGATGTACCTAGCTAATTAGTCATAGCTTAATTATTGTTTAGATATGTAAGAAAATTTCTAGGCGGCTGTCCATCCACATGGAAGGGGTTTAGCTCCCTTAACCTCACGAAGTTAACTCCGCCTAAATTTTGAATCCCTTACTCAGAGCAGTGCTTTTCTCAAATTTAATTCTGATTAACAGAGATAGTTTGTGTACTATATTGCTAAGAAACAGTCTGATAGTAAATTTAGATACATGGTAGTGTGAATAGAAGTATAAACGTGTTATATGTTAAATAGTTCCTAGTTTACCCCCTGATCATTATCCAAAGTTAGCCCGATAGTGAAACAAAACTTTCGAAATTATCCTAGCTAAACTTGACGATATTAAAGATCCTGACCTCTTTAAAAGGTTAAGATATCATATATTCCTAGAGGGAAGGGTAAAACTTTACGGTTCTCCCCATGAGAGCTGCCACGGCTAATTGAGGACAAGTTGATCTATAATAATATTCATTCTAGGAATCCATAACAACCCGTTCAAACTTTTGGTAAACACATAATAAGGAGAGAGTCGTGGTTAGTAAGGATGAATTACCTCGTCAAGAGGATAATCGAGAGGGTAGTTCTGCTGTTCGCCGTAATAAACTTCAACTTCTTTCTATTTCAGATCCTACCTGCAATTTACAACATAAATCCAGTTCAACTTTACGTCCCACCCACTTATAGAGGGCTCTCGAGGAGCGTCTTGGTTCAAGGTCTTGAGGCCAGATTCGGCCTCAATCAACCTCTGGACATTAGGTACATTAAATATATTGAAGCCTTGCTAACCTTCCATTTTGGCATATCTTTTCATTATCAATCCCCTGTGTTCGACCTAATAGCTCAAAGGTTTCCTGTAACTGCCCTGCTGGTAATCCCTAGCCTTATCCTAAGTACCTTACTTGCCATAGGTTTGGGAATATATTCAGCTGCCAGGAACGGTAAACTGGGGGACAGCGTGAACTCCTTCTTCGCAATTTTAACTTACTTTATTCCAGCTTTCTGGTTGGCGGCCATAGTTGTATACTATTTCAGCTTTCAGTTGGGTTGGTTTCCCAGTAGTGTGGCAGAGGCCATAACCCATAACGGTGTTGCATTAACAGGTGTTGACTACTGGTTAAACCTCATGAAATTCCTTACGTTACCCATACTTCTCATAACTGTCCTTTCCTATGGAGTCAGAATGATATTGCTTAGAAATCAGAGCGTAGACCTAAACAACAGCAACTTCGTTGTGAACCTAAAGGCAAGGGGGATTAACGAGAGGAGGATCCTGTATAGGCACGTGGTAAGAAATGCCGTGCTCCCAGTGTTCACTAGAGTGGGAATAGACCTGGCGTTCCTGTTTGCGGGTGTCGTATTCATAGAGGATATCTTCAATATTCCAGGCTTGGGAAGACTGTTGGTAACGGCATCAGAAACCCTGGACATCCCTCTTCTAAGTGCGGACTTTTACATAATATCGCTATTCGCCATAGTCATTCTCTTAATCATGGATCTACTCTATCCTTTAATAGACCCAAGGGTGAGGTATGAGTGAACAAGACATTGCGAGATCTTCTGGAAAGGAAGTCCTTCATCGCATCGCTGGTGATATTGGTTTTCTTTGCCGTAATTGCTGTGGCAGCTCCTATCCTTACCCCATATAGTAACCCTTACCTTCCCTCCCAGGCAAGAGTTGCCGCACCGTACGCCGTTCCAGGGTGGGCCACCATATTCCCTCAATATAGGGGGCTTGCGCCAAATCAAAACTTCGTTCTCTCGATATATAATGTAAGTGGAGGAGAGGTGAAAGAGCTTAATTCCAGTTGGATGCAGGTCTCAGTTCCAGCATCTGGTACGACCAACGTAACTTTTCCGATAAAGTGGGGCTACAAACCACCCTACTCCTTTGCCTTTTCCTTTAACATTTCCCCTCCTAAGGAGTACTACGTACTAAACGTGGTTCTATGGCACGGAAACAAATCTTTCTGGCTCTATAGTATAACTCCCCAAGATTACGCCATTCCGCCTCAAGTTGGAGTGCCAAACAAGCCAAGCACAGTATACATAAGCTCTATACTACTATCCGCAAGTAATTCACCTTACGTATCCACGCTCTCTCCTACCCAGCAGGCCCTTAGTGGCGTCTACTTGCCTACCTATACGTTCTCAGCGCCTGGAGTATATAATCTCACTCTCTCCTTTAATAATGAGGGCAACACACCAATTAGTTTCGCCATAAGTAAACCAACATTCAGCGACAAAGGGTATGGCTATGGTAGGTTGGGAACAGACAACAACGGGGCAAGTGTGTTTGCTGAGTTCATCCTAGGCGCCAGGTTTGATCTCTTCATAGGTGTAGTCGCATCTGCTATGATAATAGCAATAGGATTGATACTTGGAATGTTGGCGGGATATATTGGAGGAAAGCTGGACCTCTCGCTTAACGGATTCACTGACTTCTTCCTTTTACTTCCGGGACTACCTCTTCTGATTACGTTGGAGACCATTCTAGTGGTGTCCGGTGCCATAACGAAAATTAGTTTAGCTACTGTTATAGTGATCCTCATAGCATTACTGTCCTGGCCTGGTACAATGAAAATAATTAGGTCGCAGACCCTATCTTTGAGGACGAGGACCTTCGTGGAGTCCTCAAAGGCCCTCGGAGCAGGGAACTTCAGGATAATGATGAGACATATATTGCCGAACTTGGCGGGTATTCTATTCGCCCAATTGGCATACGATGTGCCAGGAGTGATCCTCGCGGAGTCTGGACTTGACTTCCTCGGTTTGGGAATAAGGAGCTTTCCCACATGGGGTAACATGTTGGGTTTCGCCACAAACGCAGCTTCCTCCGCCAACAGCTTCGCTTGGTGGTGGGTCCTTCCACCTGGGTTAGGCATAGTTATACTTAGCCTAGGATTCTTCTACTTCGGTACTGCGCTACTCGATGTCCTGAGCCCATACAGGTTAAGAGGTGAGTAATCTGTTCGAGGAAGATGCGTCAAACCCTGTTCTCATGATAAACTCCCTGAAGGTATACTTCAGGACGAAGAACGGGTATGTCAGGGCGGCAGATGAAGTGTCCACCTTCGTCAACGAAGGAGGTGTCACGGGGCTCGCTGGAGAGTCAGGTTCGGGTAAGTCAACTGTGGTGAGTCAAGTCTTCAGAATACTTCCAAAGAATGGAGAATACTTGGGAGGTAAGGTACTTTTTAAGAACAGAGACATAATGAACATGGATCTGAAGGAGTTTAGCAAGGATATAAGATGGAAGAGAATGTCCCTTATTCCTCAGGCCTCCATGGATGCCTTGGACCCAGTATACAGAGTGAAGGATCAGATGCTTGAGGCCATACTGGAACATGAGGACATGAGCAAGGCTGAGGCCTTGGAGAGGATATACAAGTCCTTGGAGTCTGTTGGAGTGCCTCAAGAGAAGGCGGACATGTTTCCTCACGAACTTTCAGGCGGGCAGAGACAGAGGGTGATAATAGCGATGGCCCTTCTACTTAACCCAGACCTGGTCATAGCGGATGAGCCTACCACAGCGCTGGACGTCATTACACAGGCACAGATTATCTCTCTCCTCAAGGGGCTTCAACAATCCAGGGGATTCAGCATGATGATGGTGACCCACGACCTTTCTCTGTTAGCTAGTATGAGTGATATGGTGACCATTATGTATGCGGGTAAAGTGGTTGAGTTAGGTGGGGTGGACAGAATATATTCAACTCCTCTTCATCCATACACACAGCTTCTGATCAAGGCCATCCCAGATGTGAAAAGGTGGAGGGAGAGGAAGCTGATCTCAATTCCAGGGTACCCACCTGACCTCATAGATCCTCCTAAGGGGTGTAGGTTCCATCCCAGATGTCCCCTAGCTATGCCCATATGTAAGGAAAAAGAACCTGAACTGGTTAGGGTAGAGCCAAGGCACTACGTGGCCTGCCACGTGACAGGGGTGAGACCATGATAGAAAGTAAGGGACTGAAAGTTTACTTCAAGTCAAGGGGAAAGACGGTGAAGGCGGTAGATGGAGTGAACGTTGCCGTTGGACAGAAGGAGATCGTTGGGTTAATAGGTGAGTCAGGAAGTGGAAAAACCACTGTTGGCAGAACCCTCCTGGCCCTCCAGAGACCTGTGGAGGGAGACGTAGTCTGGAACGGAAAGGACGTCTTCAGGCTCAAGGGTAGTGAACTAAAGGAGTTCAGGAGGAGGAACCAAATAATTTACCAAATACCCTACGAGGCGGTAGACATTAGGTATAAGGTGTATGACGTTGTGGCTGAGGGAGTTAGGATACATGGCCTCGCCAGCACAAAGGAAGAGGAAAGGGAGATGGTGTTGAAGACGCTTGAGAACATGGGACTAACGCCCCCGGAAGAATATGCCAACGCACTCCCACTGCAGCTTTCAGGGGGACAACTGCAAAGGGTTGCTATAGCCAGGGCCCTTATCCTGGATCCCGAAATAATAGTAGCCGATGAGCCAGTTTCGATGCTGGACATGTCCATAAGGGCAGGAGTTCTTAACATCTTCACAGGCCTTAAGGAGAAAGGAACTGGAGTCCTCATGATAACTCACGACATCTCCACCATAGCTTACGTGGCGGATAGGGTGTACGTGATGTACCTAGGTAAGGTTGTGGAGCAGGGGCCAGTGGAGAGGGTGGTGGAGAACCCTCTGCATCCATACACTCAAGCGTTAGTAGCTGCCGTCCCCAGGCCTGATCCTAAAAGCAAAGTGGAGGTGAAATTGAAGGGAGAGATCTCTCAGGTACAGAGAGGATGTCCTCTCCATCCTCGATGCCCATTTGCCTTCAATTCATGCAGGGAGAACGAACCACAGTTGAAGGAGGTAGAGCCGGATCACTACGTCTCCTGCTTCCTTCACTGATCAGGAAAGGATGGATTCCTGGAATGTAGGTAGGACGTTTTCCTTAGTCGTACTAGTTCTTTCAATTTTGGTTGCAGCTACATTTTCCCCCGCCTCCTTTTTGATCCTTCTTATCCCCTTATCCGTGGTTATTTCGTTGATAAGAGAGTGGAACCTTCTTCTACATTGGAGGGAGGTCAGAGATAGGGGAGAATATATGATAGATGCCAAGTTCAAGAAGGAAAGGAGGAATGCCACCATAGGCCTGGTCATTCTTCTATTGGTAATCGGGGCACCTGCTCTATTGACTTTCCTTCCAGCGGGGGAATGGATTTCAGCCACACTGGGCGCGGTGATGGCTTGGCCCGCATCAAACATCGTAATTTACGGGGTCAGTAGAGTAGCATCCAAAGGCAGACCACTCTATAAAGTGTACATCCTCAACCTCATTGGAGGAGAGCTATTGGTGAGGAAGTTTGGCTATAAGCTGGCAAATCAGGGGGAGAGTCAGCTAAGCACGGTGAGCTAAATGGATCTTGACCAGCTTAACCAGACAATAATTAACTGTACTAAATGTGAAAGACTGGCCACCTACATTAAAGATGTGGGAAAGAGAAAGGTGAAGAGGTTCTCGAATTGGGAATATTGGAGTAAGCCAGTCCCGAGTTTCGGTGACCCGCAGGCGAAGATAGTAATAGTTGGCCTTGCTCCAGCAGCACATGGTGGAAATAGGACGGGAAGGATGTTCACAGGTGACCACTCAGGGGAGTGGCTATTTAGAGCACTCCATGAGGTTGGCTTAGCCAATAAGCCCACAAGCCTATCCAGGGAAGACGGACTTGAGAGCAAAGTCTATATAACGGCAGTTCTTCACTGCGCTCCACCCAATAACAAGCCAACGCCTGAGGAGGTCAGAAACTGTTCAAGTTACCTAAGGCAGGAGTTGGCTTACCTAAAGAATGCGAAGGTCATAGTGACACTGGGAAAGCTAGCTTTCGACGAGGTCTGTAGGATATTTGAAGTAAGGGGGAAATTTTCCCATGGAATAAAGCTGAAATCAAGCGACGGTAAAATAATCATAGCCAGCTATCATCCTAGCGCCAGGAACACTAACACTGGCAAAATGAGCTGGGAACAGTGGGTTACAGTGTTCAAGGAAGCGCTATATTTATCCGAGAACCAAGGGACCATCCCTTAAACCGTACCTATCTAAATAGGGATATCTATCCACCCTGTTTAGAGCTAAATCTGCAGCATACTTCCCCATGGCAGGACCATAACTCCATCCTAACCTGCAGTTTCCAGTGGCCACAACAACTTCACCCTTCTTAAACAGGATTGGGAATCCATCTGGGGAACAGGGTCTGTGGCCACAGGTGGCATCAACCACACTCTCCACTTTCACCAATGGATTTTCCCTGAGTGAAGATAGTTCAGGGCCGTAATCTGCTTCGAATCCCCATGTTACCTTGAACCAGTTCTTAAGGGGAACCACTGCCACTCCCTCCTCTGCCAATACGGCAGGAACATTTGTTCCGGTGCCCTTGACCCTATAGCCGTAGCCCTTGAACGCTGTGATTGGAAGTATGCTTGAAAGGGAAATACCAGTGGAGATCACGACTGTATCCCCCTTTACCTCACCTGACTGGGTGTTCACTGTGGATCCGTAGATTGAGTTTGCCTTGGCTTTAACCAACTTAATGCCATTAAGCTCCCTTTTCATCCTCTCCACAAAAAGTTCAGTGGAGACGTGGGAGAGCTCGGGATAATAGAGGGCGCCCGCAAATCCCTGAAAGTCCCTCACCTCCACCTTGGATCTGAATGGACTCCTCCTTTCTTCTTGAATGGCTTCCTCGATCTTTTCTTTACTCCCATAGACCTCATAGAGTCCTTCCTGAGAGTAGCCGAAGTCGTCCCTCTCCTCAGACATCTTAGCGTATTCCCTCAGGGAAAAGGATGCCATTTCCTTCATGATCTCCCAGGACTCAGGGGGAGGTTCCCTGTTTAACGTTAGAAGGAGCTGAGATAACCATTCTTTATTTATCTTCCTCACCTTGGTAATTCCCCTCCTCATATAGTTGAACATCTTAGCCACCATTTGTGTGGTGTTTATCCTGTCAAACCTGTAAGGCTCTATTAGCCCGGCAGCATGTACAGAGCCATGGCCCAACCCATTACTTTCCACCAAAGTAACCTCAATGCCCTCTTTACGAAGGTAATAGGCAGTAAACATCCCAACTACCCCTCCCCCCACAACTACGACTGACACATAGTACAGGTGAAAATATGGACTATAAGTGTCTTGATGGGTGTATTGACTGTTGAACCGACTTGTTCTTCAATAAATTATAAAAGGCGAAAAGAGGACAGTTTTGTTTCATATTATTGAGGATGATCATAAGGTTACCTTATGACTAAGCTAGTGAAGTAAACCTCACCAAATTAACGATTTTGTAGGTGATACCGACGTCTTAGAGTCGTAACCTTTAAGCTCAGGGAACTATAATTTCCGTAAGTAGAACAGAAGCCAGGATGTCACAGAATCCAATCAGCCAGGGCTGGATGAGTTAACCCAATCAACTTGAGTTATATTAAGGGCGAGATTATGGCCGTTAGAAAGCGTGATGTTCAAGCTCCCCAAGAATGGATAAGGAAGTGAAACAGAATAGTTATGGACCCCAGCATACACAAATAGATCCATATTGACCGATTTAGTACCTTGACTCAATCTAGTTATGGTAGTTGATTCAGGACCTCCCAGGGCAACTGAGAAGGTAAGCCTTACCTTAAGAACGTGACTAGGCGTCATGTTGTAGTATATCATCTCATGACCTCCTCCCACAACTTGAACCACCGTCACGGTTGTTGTAATTAGTTGGCTGTAGATTAGGGTTCCAGTGGGTAGAGCAAGAAGGGATAGAGAGATCAAAATTAAGGCCGTTTTCATGGAGGTGAAAATCATGTAAATCCCAGGGACCTAACGATGAAACTAAAATGCTGGGAAAACAGCTAGACTACATTGAATAGAGTAGATCCGAAACTGGTGAGTCTAGGAGATCCAGACCCTGAGGTAAGAAAGACAGCCTGGTTGGAGGTGAAGGTGGTGAAAACTTGGAACGAGAGAAACTTCCTCAGGTCATTAATGAGACACAGACTTAGAGGAGTAAGAGAAGAGGCCTGGTCACACTTAGACTTATATGTGAGAAATGGAATCGATATTTCCTCATTTTTCAGGTCGGGATCCGAAAGGGTTAGAATGACGGCTTGGCAGCACTACAGAGAGGCGCTAGCCCTAGGTGCCATAACCAAGGAAGAACTTAGACGATATTCGAATACCTACTGGAGATTACTGAAGAGCTGGACGCCTGGTGTGATGAAGTCTGCTTGGAGGCTACTTCCATCACTTTGGAGAGATGGAATAGTGAGGGATGAGGAGAGACTAATATCGTTCCTTTGGGCGAGGAAGGTGAGGATAAGACTCTACGCTTGGGAGACCGCAATTACGTTAAGCAACGAGGGTGAGCTCAAATTTCCCTTGGCGGAGAAGAAGGAAGCAATTCGGGAATTGATACGGAAAGGAAAGATCGGAAAGAGGACTAAGAAAATTCTGGAGAGAGTTGATCTCCTAGAAGAGTATAGTAACACTTAGGTAGATAATTCTTGAGACCTGAGGCGTTAGCTGACATCTTTGCTTGGAGGTGATTGACTTTTCAGACTTCCTCCCTGAAGCCTTCCCTTCTGAGTTCAACGTTCTCATCATGGATTCAAGATACCTCATTTAATGTTAAGTGAGCGTAGCAGGGAACCACTTTAGCTAAAAGATCTGAATCCCAGGGCTGAGAGGGAGCACCATTAACTTCAACGAACACAAACTGATCAAAAACTATTTGAATAATGACAAATCATCGCTGTGATCAAAGCTTTCTGCCTCCTCTATCCATCATATAATAAGTTACGCTCTATGAAAAAATTAGTGAGTGGTTAGTCCGTCTTTCCCTATCAAATGCTCCCTAAGGAACCACAGAGCTTTCTCATGGACTTGTATATTCCTCGTGAAGATATCTGCGATACCAGGATCGTTCTCCTCATCGGCCTGTCTTATTGCCCTCTTGAACTCCTCTATGACTAGTTTATGATTCTCAATTGCTTGCTCAATCATGCCCTTCACTGTAATCCCTGGACCGGCGAAATTCACCTCCGCCTTCTCCACAATTTCTTTGGGATTACCAAGGGCTTCAACACCAAGGATCCTTAGCCTCTCCCCGAACTCGTCAACCGTCTTAAGCACGTCAGAGGCTAGCTGATCAAAGAGGAGATGGGTCTCATAGAAGAGAGGTCCGTAGGTATTCCAGTGATACCTCTTATAATTCATGTAAAGTGCCATGCTGTTAGCAACGGCCCTTTGAAGATACTCAACCACAGATTTGGAGTTCATGTTCCCACATACCTATAGTAACTATCAGTTAAAAGGCTTTCTAATTTCCTATGATAGACATGGGGAGGGCTAACGAGATTAATGGTAGTGTCCTTTACTTTTAACGTCAATTTGTCATGATTTGTTGACAAATATCGGGCGCTTCTCCTCAACTAGATAGAGGAGTTGGTATAGTCATAGCAATTAGCTTTAAACTATGACGAGGGTAGAGGGACGGAATCTCGTGAAGATATACTCCCTTATCTTCGGCAAGTATTAAAAATCTTCACAGGTCTCGGCTGATAGAGCTAAGGTATGATCTAGGGACTGAGGGGTTTAGTCGTGAGAAGTAAATCCTCCGTATCTCCTCTTCTATAAGGGACCTGAAAGAACGGTTCTGATCCATGAAAGCCCGGCTACGGGTGAAGAGGGACCGTTGTTCCGTGAACTACCCCGCCCTCACGGACGGGGCATCTCCACCTCGCGATGGAGATTTCCTGCTTCTCAGAGCAACCTCGATCCCCCTTCACCCACAGCGGAGGTTCCATCGAACTGAACCGTTCTGTAATG
>Ga0208559_100052_pt1 | contig 40576 bp, 43 predicted proteins | sample BED_Mat_host_6_1_FD_187138 | JGI IMG/M metagenome (GOLD analysis project Ga0208559, IMG submission 187138) | Extremophilic microbial mat communities from Yellowstone National Park, USA - BED_Mat_host_6_15 (SPAdes) (version 2) | ecosystem: Environmental > Aquatic > Thermal springs > Hot (42-90C) >...
GCAGATGAAAAAGCTGCAAAAACCAGGCAAAGTAAGAATCAGCAGAAAAAGAACCAAGAAGAAGGAGAGGAAGTAGACTGGGAAGAGATCGAGAGTGAAAAGGAATGAGGGTTGTTACATTTAAACTAGAGGAGGAATTGTTACAGCAACTAGACTTATACTGCATTAATAACGCTAAGGAGAGAAGCGAGGTAATTAGGACCGCAATAAAGTTTTACTTAAGCTGCAGGAAAGGCAGGATTTACAGACTAAATTCCTTTGAAGAGAAAAACAATGGAGTTAGGGTGAGGGAAATATGACTTCAGACATACCCGACTGGGTAGAGGCATTTGAGGAATCAGAGTGCGAATATTGCCATAAGAAAATCTACTGGGTTAGGCATGTTAAGGGCTATAAAATTCCAGTTGACCCAGATTGGAGACCCCATCGTCTTTCTTGCCCTTATGCAGAAAAATGGACTAAGAAGAATAAGGAGAAAAAGATGGTGCAATCTCACTTGGAGGACTTCTTTAAGGTGAGAGAATGAGAGTTAATGAAATTATACAACAAAACGAAGAGCTGCAGAAACAATACGCTAAAGCTATCAATACTATCACTATCTTAGAACGTAAGTTAGAGAAATTGCAAAAAGAGAATCAGAGGTTAGCTGAGGAAAATAAAAAGCTGAAGAAGTATAATAATATATTAATGAGGGCTATAGAGATTGCACTGACTATACGAGATAGAGAAAAACAGGATCTACATCTGAAGAAAGTGCTAGAAAAATTGAAAGAAACTGGGGAGTTTAAGGGGTAAGATAATGGATTTAATCGAGGAACTTCAAAAACGTATAATTATCCCAGAAGCTTCAGTAACTAGGTACAGTAACGGTACCTATTGGATATTCATCCCAGAAAGGTTTAAGGAGATAGTCCCTAAATCCGCAATAGCTAAATTATACTTTCTCGGCAACGGTGAGGAGTATATTGAGGTTGGAGAGGTGCATATAGTAAAGGTGAATAATAAAAATAAGGCGGTAAGACTTCCTAAAAGGTTAGCGTATAAATGGGAAGAACTTGCTTCCAAAAAGAGGCGGTTTATTCTAGTTTTGGAAAAGTTAAGTTAGGATTTTCGGTGCATATTTATCGTAAATCTCCTTCAGTTCTTCCTTTCCGAAGGGTAAATAATGCTTTTGAAGTATCTTAAACTGCCCTGGTGAAACTCTTCCTTGCAATATATCAATTATCATTGGTGATACTCCTTGTTTTGTCATGTACATGGCAAAATGTGCCCTTAGATCATATAATCTAAAAACTATTTCAGCCCTAGTCATGGCTTCCTTTATATCAGCTCTTATTCTCTCCTCCTGGAATGGGAAGAATTTACTTTCCCATTCCTTTACATTACCCCCCAATTGTATTACACCGTGTTTATATTTACTCATGAATTTCGCTCTAAAGGGTACATAAATTTCCTTTAGCCATAATGCAGTATTTTGGTGAAGAAATGTTATGTAGGACCTTTTAGTCTGGGTATTCTTAGAGAGATTAATCTCTCTTTTCTCTAAGTCTATTTGATTTATTTTCAAATTTAATACTTCTCCCGTTCTTAATCCAGTCTCAGCCATAACTAAGAAGAAAGCTTTTGCCCCGATATCTTCTATATTATTAAATACTTTCCTTATGTCTTCTATGCTTATTTTAATTTCTTTGGGCTGTTCTCCAGGTCTCGGAATCCTGAAAGAGTAGTATAATGTGTTTGCCAGTGGAGGGTTCTTTACACCTATAATTTCCTTTATGAAAAATTTCAGAACTATTGCTATATGTCTGGCTCTATGTTTTGATATTTCCTCCGTCTCCGCTATATATTCCTTAATTTTATCTGGTGAAAGGATATAGTTCATGTCTCTTAATGTGTCATTAAGGTATCTGATATAATCTTCGTAAGTTTTCTTAGCCTTAGATTTACTTAACTTCTCAAATAACTCTATATCTTCTTTACTTACCAAGTATTCATAGGATAGTTGTTTTATGAATTCTCCTAAATGTTTTTGCATAAGCAGTAGTACGAATTCCCTGTATTGAGGATCCTTTATTGCCCTTACTACTACTTTAATCGCGTCGTTAATTGTAGCGGAATCGGGAGATACTCCGTAAATAATTTCGGATATTTCTTCTGGTGTGAGGAACTTTAACAATTTCTCTGTTACATTGTTTGGAATATTGTATTTTCCGTTTTTATAATACCATATCATAGTTCTAGAGATTCCCAATTTATCGTAAGGAATATTCTTCTCTAAGACTTTTTGTAGAATTTTTCTCCTGGTCTCCTGGTCTATTTCATCTATTTTAACGCTCATTAAACGTCCCCTTAGAGTATCTACACTATTAATAAGATAGAGTAGAGCGTTAAATAAAAATTCGTTGTGCGTTCAATTTACGTCTTTATATAGAGAATGAAAAATCCTTTCAATTAAACGATTAATGGGCCCGCGGGGACTCGAACCCCGGACCACTGGGTCTCTCCTCTCCAGATACACTTCATCCCCATAAAGGGTCTTTAGACCCAATGTCTAGCATTAATATCTGGAGCCCAGCACTCTACCTGGCTAAGCTACGGGCCCATAACTAATTATTAGATAGGACTAAAAACAAAATAAGTTTACTGGTAAAAAATATTGTTGGATTTAACTTGAAGTTTTACCTTTAATTTCGTTTACTCTCTTAACTATTTCGTCAACTAAATCCTTAGCCTCGCCAGGCTCTAAGATAGCAGCAGATGCTGTAGCCACTTGCAACCCACAAGCTTCACCTAAAGCTTTTTTAGAGGAAACGTACACATAAGGTATCTTTTTCTCATCGCATAGCAATGGTAAGTGTGCAACTATTTCCTCTGGTTGTACATCTTCAGCAATAACTACTAATTTAGCTTGTCCCCTTTCTACTGCTTTTGTTGTCTCATTTGTACCTTTCTTTATTTTTCCACTTTCCTTAGCTTTTCTTACTGCCTCCAATACCTTATCTGCTAGATCTTGCGGTACTTCAAACTTAACATAACTAGCTTTTGACATCGCGTTCATCCTCCTCTAGTTTCGTCACGCAACTCTTTAAAAGTATTAGCAAAAAATAAAGTTTACTATAGAATAAAGCAAAAGCTTAGCCCTTTTAGGTGGAGATAGGTGTCATCCAGGTTTTGGAGTCTATAAATATAAATTTCTATATTTATATTGAGAGTTTTTGTTCTATGTTCCGATAGTGTCGTCATTTGTATATAATTTCATTAATTGAGGCTAATCTCTAGGTCGAGAAGATACTAAGATAAAGTTATTGTATGCCTTATTTTAATATAGAAATATAAATAGCTTAATAATGACACTATCTATGTTCCTCTCATGTGCCACTTAAATGATAGGTATAACGTTAAATCGATAATAAAAATCTCCTTGGATTACATGGAGGAGATTAATCGTGTGAAAAGATTACAGAGACCATATTACCGTCTTTCTTGTCCACTCTTACAAATCCAAATCTATAAAATTGCACAATTTCATCTATCTCCAAATCCTTTACAATTCTTTCTGCATAACCATTTATTATTTTTATATCCTCTCTTTCCGCTTTTTCTACTATTACTGGAACTTTTTCGTCCGATTTTACCCATTGAACTATTCTTGCATTGACTTTCTTAGCCTCATCTAACGTCTTACTGTGAAAAACAAGCTTACGATTACGCTTATCAACTCTGACATTACACAACTCCATTAACCTCAATACGCTACCATCCTCTGCATCGATAGATTCTATCAAAATTTTATCACCAGAATTAACAATGATAGTTCTATCCACTTCCTCTTGTTTAGAAGGAATTAAGGGTATCTTAGCTTTCAACGTTTGAGGTAGCTCAATGGCAAACTCTTCCCCATCTTTTATGAACATTATTCTTTTAGCTACTGGATCTAATTTTTTCCTATTAATCGCAGCAATGTTTTCGAAACTTATAGTAGCATCAGTTACCTTTACTCCAACATCAATTATCACATCTTTAATAGTATCTGGTAAGATTCCCCTTCTTCTGAGTCCAGCCAAAGTTGGTAGCCTAGGATCATCCCTATTGGCACCCTTCTCTAGCATTCCTCTTATTTTCGACTTACTCATCATAAAACCCTCAAGTTTTAGTCTCCCAAACTGTAAGACTTCTGGAAATTCCCATCCCATATACTCAGAAATGTACCTCTGTTTTTCCGTATTCGACATATGTTCTTTAGCTCTTAATATATGAGTAACACCAAGTTCATGATCATCTATTATAGAAGCGAAGTTATAGGTAGGCCATACATAATACTTACTCCCTACTCGTGGATGAGGATTTTTAGTAGTATCAATTATCCTAAGCATTACCCAGTCTATTTGAGAGGGATCCGGATCCATTAAATTGGTCTTTAACCTAACCACAGCTTCTCCCTCTTTGAACATTCCTTCTAGCATTTTTTCAAAAAGTTCTAGGTTACTCTCTGGTGAAGAGCTTCTATGTAGACATTCTGGCTCCCTCATCTTGCCTCTACTGTCTCTAAACTTCTTGAAAGTACTAGAATCACATGTATCAACATAAGCATGTCCCTTTTCTATCAGATAACGAGCATACTTGTAGTATACCTCAAGTCTCTCTGAAGCGTAAAGCTCTTGTTCCCATTTAATCCCCAACCATTTTAGATCCTCCTTAATCCAATCATATGCGTCTAGAATTGGTCTTTTAACCTTAGGATCCGTATCATCAAACCTCAGTATGAATTTACCGTTATACATCTTGGCGTATTCGTAAGATAAGATAGCAGCCCTGGCATTTCCTAAATGAAGAGGACCGTCTGGATTAGGTGCGAATCTAGTTACCACTTGTCCTTTAACGTTAGGAAGGGGTGGTAATATTTTCTTTTTTTCTTCGTGCTTCTTCTCTTCTAATAACTCAGGATACTTAGTCTCAATTTCAGCTATTTGTTGCTCCAAGGTTAGTGAATTAACTTGATCTATAATCTCCTTGACAATTTTTACTATTTCTTTTGCATTAGATCTTAATTCCGGCCTCTCTGCTATGATCTTACTCATCACCGGGCCCGCTTCAGCTTTACCATCATGCTTTACCGCGTTTTGAAGAGCGTATTTATATATAATTTCCCGTAGTTCACTTGATGACATCAAGCTCCCCTTTTAGTAATTTATCCACAAATTCCCTTACACCTTTTCCGCTTTTATTACTTGTTATATAATCAGCTATATCTTTCAGTTCATCATCCGCATTTCCTACTGCTACTTTAAATCCTACTTGTTGAAACAATTCTATATCAGTTGACGAATCACCAATAGCTGCTACATCTTCTTTCTTTAAACCTTGTAATTGAAGCAACTTTTCCACTCCTACACTTTTCCCTGCTGCATTATATGCAATATGAACAGCATATCCGCTACTTTTAATATACAGATTCTTTTCTTTAGCCCAATTTATCATTTCATCAGTTAATTTTGCGGGGACGAAACCAAAATCACATTCTCTATACTCATTTTGCCATGTATCCCTTAACTTAAATAGAGATTTAAATTCAATTACTAGACTCTTATCCATTTGTTTACATAACCTATATTTTTCCTTGTAAAATACTATACATCCGTTTTCTGCGACAATTCCACCATCTAAATAAAGATATGTGTAAAGCCCTCTAAGGATTGGGTAAGAATTTCCGCTAACTAAACCTACTTTAATCCTTTTTTCCTGCAAGAGCCTTATTGCGTAAATTGCATCTAGGTCAATTCTCGTAGAATCCCTATCTTCGGTTAACGTTCCATCTAAATCCATTAAAACTAATTTTATCATGGAACGACATCTCTAGCTCTCTTGGCGTATTCATGATCTACATAAATTCTTCTAATAGTTAAAGTCTCTGGTATATGATTAATTAACGTGGATTTATACTTAATTATATTAATCTCATTATTCTTCGAAATTATATTTATTTTATCCTTACTGAGTATTTTTATTTTTTCCTCAATGGGATATATTGAAGTCCTAGGAATTTGATTTCTCTCTAATCGGTCAACTAGCTCCTTAATCTCAACATCTCCTCCTTTCATCTCGTTATTATAAGAGACCTCTTCATAAACGACCTTAGGACCTCTTCTATCCAAGAAATTCCTTATTTTGTCTTTTAAATAAAGGGGAGAGTTAGAGGAATAGAGATATGTGTAAAGGATCATGAAGACCCATTCATCATCCCAATAGGATATTGAGGAATCATATACAAGATCTCTTAAATTATCAACGCTTAAAATTGACGAATAGCAGCAATCATGAATAGTTCTAAAAATTTCTCTCAGCATTAATTCATAACCTATTATCGTCTTATGATAATATACAGCCTGATACATGTGAAGTCTGGATATGAAAAAGTTCTCTAAACTGTATATGCCTTTATCTTGGACAATAATTTCGTTATTATTCCCATAGAAGATAGTATCTAGAAGTCTATACAAATCAATATTGCCTAATTGCACCCCTGTGTGTCTCGAATCTCTAACTAGATAATCCATCCTATCAACATCTACGTCACTGTTTATAATTGATGAAATCATAGAATTTCCATTTAAAATATCTAGAATCTTATTGTAGTCAATTGACTCTTTATCAAAAAAATCCCTAAAGTAAGGGGACTTGGAAATTATCATATATCTTAAATCCTTATTTGATAATCCTTTTTCTAGATATAGAGGCTCGAGACTATGACTAAAAGGAAATTGACCTATATCGTGGAGTAATGCAGAGTACTTTAGATAGGTTGACTCTTCATCAGTTATTATTCCTAGTTGTTTGAATTTCTCACTTAAAATTGTAGTAAGATAAAAGGTGCCTAATGAGTGGCTAAATCTAGTGTGAGTAGCACCAGGATATACCAGGTACGCTAAACTTGTCTGTTTTATTCTCCTTAGGCGTTGAAACTCAGGCATGTCTATTATCTTGGCTTCTCTATCATCAAGTTTAATATAGGCATAAATCTCGTCATATACTTTCTTCATTCAACTCAGACTAATCTTAAAATCAGAGAAATATAAAAGCCCATCCCAGCTTGGTGGGGCTGCGGATCCTCACGGTATCCACGGCCCCACCAACGTGAGTGGCTTAACTTCCGGGTTCGAAATGAGTCCGGGTGTTGCCCGCTCACTGTGGCCGGGTGGGCAAGATTAAGTACTCATAACATATATAAAAAATTAACTACCCTTCTTTTCCTCAGGCACCACTGCGTATATACCTACTATATATAAGTTACGTCCATCCTTTGGACAAGTGCCAACTACTTTAAGAACATAATCTCCATCTTGGAAAGGTCTCTCCGTTTCATAGTCCCCATTAACGCACTTAATCACAGTGTAAACGCTTACAGTTTGTTGTTGATTAGAGGACATTTATTGAGCCACCCCTGCAGTATTCCCTACTCCTACTACTACTACTATATCTCCAGGTTTAGTTCTTTCTAGAATTATCTTCTTTACTAATTCCAATGCCTTAGGTGCAGCTTGATAGATTTCCTTCCTCATTTCAGTAATTGCCTCCTCCATGCTCATCTTCACTATTACCGCATCTATCGGTATGTTGTACCTTACAGCAACTCTCTCTATGCTTATCTTTTCTGGGCCTGGATCACCCATTGCAACTCCAGTACCTTCAGCTATGGCCCCAGTATTTTCGCCTTCTAATTTCAACGCAGCATCTATAGTTATAATTCTTGTAACTTTACCTTTATACTCTTCTACAGCATTCTCTACTGCTTCCCCAGGCCTTCCTACTGTAGCCATAGGACCCTCAGCCTTTATTACGACCAATCTTCTACCTTCAAATTCCACCTCTCCTGCTACAGTATCTCTACTAGGATTCCATTTTTTATCAGCATTCATAAATAGATAAGCCGCCACCAAGGGACCTAATGAATCCCCTACTGGTATTCCTCTTATGAAAGTACTCATTGCCTTTGAGTATGCTTCAGATATCTTGACAAGTTGTGGAACAACAAATTGTAATTGATAAAGAAGAACCACACTATTTAGCTTTTTAGCTAAGATTAAGTAATGCCTCACTACTTTGTATATTAGATTCAACGAATTTACTACTTCTGCAGAAACTTCCAATTTACTCCTATTAACGTTGTCTATATTTGGAACCATAAGGGTTATAAGATCTCTTATCTTATCCTCTCCACTTCTAAGCAATAGCTTCATTCTACTTATTATATCCGTTGGCTCTACGTTTACTGGATCTATTATAAACATTTCAGATACTCTTTCAATAAATGGTTTTGGATCTTGAACACCTCTTTCTTTTAATAACTGCTCCATTTTACTCTTGGACTCATTCAAGTATCTTTCAATCATACTTAATTGACCCTCTATACCTCTAGCTAACATCGATACAGTCAGCCTTGTATTAACACCAGGCAAATATAGCAGAAATAATAAAACAAAGAATAGTACATATGTTAGAATGTAGTAAAGAGAACTTGCTTGATTTAAAGATGTTTGTGCTAAAGCAATTAAACTCATTTTTATCGTTAACCTTTACTCATTCGAATTAATTAAACTTTTTTCAAAGAGACTTTGTAGACACTATAATTGAATTGCCATTAACTATAACGGTATGCTCGAACTGGGAAACAACGCCTTTTTTAATCTCAAGTAGGATAGGATATCCTCTTAATGCACCTTTTTTAATTAAATTTTTTATATTATTTCTTAATTCGTCGACATTGGTAGAAAATTCCTTAAGCCATCTCTCTGAAAATGGCAGATAATTAAAATGTGTATATATAAAATCTAGCAGTTCACTCTCTCTCGCAGAAAGACCTTTCACATTGGGATTTTTTAAGGAATATATTGTAACATCCTTCCCTTCTACTACCTCACCACCCCCATCAGTAGCGAACGGCTCTATCGCGTAAACAGAATCAGATTGTATAGCGCCTAATCCCCTTTCATAAACATTGGGTATAAAGACGCCAGCATGAAGTTCATAGCGCCTTATAAGATGACCTCCCAAGTTCCTTATCGGCTTATATCCTTGAGCTCTTATCATTTTTTCAATAACTCTACCTATCTCGCCTACGCTTAGTCCAGCCCTAAAATTAGCAATTGCAGCTTCAAGAGCGGTTTTAGAGGCATCTAACAACCTTTGATACTTAGCGTCTAAACTAATGGTAGTAGCGGTATCACTAATATAACCATCAATATGAGCTCCCAAATCTAACTTAACTACTGCACCTTCCGGAATTCTCTTTTCATCATTTATAACTGGACTATAATGAGCTGCTTCTGAATTAATGGATATATTACATGGAAATGATGGAAATGCCTTATTTTCGAGTATTATACTCTCAACCTCTTCACAAATATCTAAAACCTTGGCATTAGCCTTAACGTTTAAGGAAACTTCATCTCTAGCCTTAGCTGCAATTTTTCCTGCTAATAAGAGCTTGTTAAGTTCATCCTCAGTCATGAATGTAGTTTTCGGGGTATAAGCTTTATTTTTTTCTCATAAAAATCTTTTGTATGGCACAGTTAAGATGGTTAGGCCATGCAGCAACCTTGTTAACATTTGGAAATAAGAGTGTAATAATAGACCCGATGATAAAGGATAACCCATTAAGCCCGGTAAAAATAGACTATTTTAAAAATAACTTGGATATCATAATCGTAACTCATGACCACTACGATCACTTAGGAGATACATTAGAATTACTAAAAATGAATCCTAAGGCAAAACTCTACGCAACTTACGATTTGGAAGCTTACTTGGCGGAGACCTATAAAATATCCGAGGAAAGTATTATCCCAGCTAATGTAGGGGGATTTGTAGAAGTGGATGGAATAAAGCTTGCATTGACCAAAGCTGTGCATTCAAGTACACATAGTGATCCAACTGGCGCAATAGTATCGGCTGAAGGAATTACGATATACCATGCAGGAGATACTGGATTATTTGAGGACATGAAATTAATTGGAGAAGTATTTAAGCCTGATTACGCACTATTGCCAATAGGTGGAAGGTTTACAATGGACCCCTATCAAGCATCAATAAGCGTTGAGTTTATTAAGCCTAAAAAAGGCGCGATACCAATACACTACAATACTTGGGATCTAATAAAAGTTGACGTAAATGACTTTGTTAAACTAGTTAAAAACAAAGGATATAATCCCATAGTGTTACAACCTGGTCAAACTATAACGTTGTGATATGAATGTTAAGTGAGAACGAAGCTAAGATATTGTTTTTTTTAAAAGATCTTAAAAGAACAAATTCTATAGAAATTTCAACAAAAATAGGTATTCCAGAAAGTTCGGTCCTAAGTTTAATTGAGTTATTAAGAGAAAAGGGTTATGTAAAAACGGAGATAATATCTGAGAAATATTATGTATTAACTGAAGAGGGAAGGAAAAGAAAGGAAAACGGACTGCCCGAAGACATTTTAATAAATTCATTGAATGGACAAGAAAAAGATCTAAACGAGATAAAAAATACTCTTGATGAGGACTTTAATATTGCAATTAGTTGGGCAAAGAGAAAGGGATTAATAGAGATAAAAGAAGGAAAAGTAATACCTAAAGTAAAAACTTATACATCACCCGAATATCTTGCTCTATTAAATCTTGAAAAAGCTGATATTAATACAATAAATTTGCTTAAAAAAAGGGGGCTTATAGAAGAAAAGGAAAGGAAAATTGTAAACGTGAAGTTAGTAAAAGAACCTAAAGAGTCAGAGATCGGGATTTCAAATCTTACTAGAGAAATGATAGTTAGTGGTGAATGGAAAAAGTATAAACTTAGAAAGTATAATGTAGAAGCATTTCCTCCCTATTATACTATTAGTAAAAAACATTATTTTAGAGAATTCTTAGAAAAAGTCAAGGATATTATGATTAGCTTAGGATTTAAAGAGATTAATACAGGGTATATTGAAATGGAATTTTATAATTTTGACCTTCTATTTCAACCTCAAGATCATCCAGCCAGGGAAATTCACGATAGCTTTGCAGTAGAGGGTTTGGGAAATATAGAGGATAAAGAGTTGCTAAGTAATGTAAAGGAAATTCACGAGAAATTCTGGAAGTACGAATGGAAACAAGATATTACGCTAAGGTTAATGTTAAGAAGCCAAACTACAGCTACAACTGCAAGAGTCCTAGCCTCAAGACCAAAGGCACCTCAAAAACTGTTCACTTTAGGTAAAGTCTTCAGACCAGACGCAATAGATGCAACTCATTTGATAGAATTTCACCAATTAGATGGTGTAATTATAGATGATAATTTCACGTTTAGGGAGCTATTAGGTGTTCTAAAGGAAATATTTTATAGGTTAGGAATTAAAGAAATCAAATTTAAACCAGCATACTTCCCATTTACGGAACCTAGCGTAGAAGCCTATGGATATCTGGAAAAATTGGGTTGGGTGGAGATGTGTGGAGCTGGACTGTTAAGGCCAGAAATACTAAGTTCGGTTGGAATAGACAGCATAGCCGGAGCTTGGGGCATAGGAATTGAAAGGCTCGCTATGAGCTTTCTGAACATTAGCGATATTAGATTACTTTATTCGAATAATATAGAATATATAAGGGATATGAAAGTGAAAATAGAGTGATATAAATGGTAACTATAGTATTAAATAAATATAAATTACTAGATAAAATACATATTGGCCAGCAGAAACTAGAGGATCTATTGTTTAACTTAAAATCAGAAGTAAAACCAATCGATGAAAATAATATTGAAATTGAAATAAACGCTGACCGATTGGATCTGCTCTCCTCTGATGGGATAGCTAGAGCAATCAAGGGTTTATTAGAAAAAGAGTTGGGCGAAGCAAAATATAATGTTACAGATACAGAATATACTCTGATTGTTGATAATGTTAGAACTAGACCTTATGCATTAGCTGCTATAGTCTATAATGCTAAGATAGACCTTGAAGAATTGATACAGTTTCAAGAAAAACTTCATGGCACTATAGGAAGAAAGAGAAAAAAGGTAGCAATAGGTATACATGATCTTAGGAAAGTAGATTCAAAGACGATAGAATATAAGGAAGTTCCTCTTTCCTATAAATTTGTCCCATTATATGGAAATAAAGAGCTCACAATCAGTGAGATTTTGGAGAAGACTGAGCAAGGAAAACTTTATGGAAATATCTCAATAGCTAATGGAGTATCACCAGCAATAGTTCAAGACGATGGAGAAGTATTAAGTATACCTCCAATAATTAACTCTAATAAAACCAGACTGGATGAAAACACAAAAGATTTCTTTATAGATGTTACAGGAACTTCGTTTGAAGCCGTTGCACAAACTCTAGATATAATAGTTTCAAATCTAGCAGAAGCTGGAGGGACTATAGGAAGAGTAAAAGTGCTAAAATCTGCTAATTCTTCACAATTATCTTCACCCTTGTTTTTACATAAGATTCAGAATGTTAGAGAGGAATATGTAAAAAAAATTTTAGGAATTAAAACCAGTAAGGAAGAGATATGTAAACATGTAATGAGAATGAGAATGAATTGCGACATAGAAAACGGAGTCATAAGAGTAACGGTGCCTCAATATAGGGTAGATATTCTGAACGAAATTGACGTGGTAGAGGATATTGCGATGAGTATTGGTTATAATAACCTAGAACCTTCTAAGTATATTTCAACAAATTATGGTTCTTATGATTACATGACACTGCTTGAAAGGAAAATAAGAGAACTAGGCATCGGAGCAGGATATGTAGAAATATCTAACTTTGTGTTAATTAAAGATGAAAAACTATTCAGTAATAAATATGTAAAAATTCTCAATCCTGTTACTGAGGAATATAATGCAGTAAGGGATTCACTAATTCCAGGATTATTAGATTTCCTATCTAAAAATCAGCATGCGAAATTTCCCATTAGAGTTTTTGAGACTGGAGATGTAGTAGTTTATGACTCTTCTACAGATACTGGATTCAGAAATGATAAAAGGGCTGCGTATGCAATAATGGATAATAAGGTGAGTTATGAGGACATACAAGCACCAATCCACTACATTCTAAAATCCTTAGGCTTGGAAGTAAATTATAAGGAAGAAAATAATAATATTTTCATTGAGGGGCGCTCAGCATCAATATTTTACGAAAACGAGAAAATGGGAGTAATAGGTGAAGTTAACCCTGACGTATTAATAAGATTCGGTATTGAATATCCTGCAGTAATTGCTGAATTATATATTTCGGAAATAGGTAAAAGACTTACAAATCAAAGATAATAGACGAGGTGATATTAATCCCATTTATAATATCGAATGGTGTTCGTCTATATTATGAAGTAAGAGGAAATGGAAAACCGATTGTGCTAATCCACCATTTAGCAGGCAATTATAAGAGCTGGAAATTTGTAATTCCAAAGTTGACATTAGATAGCACTGTAGTTGTATATGATTTAAGAGGACATGGTAGATCTTCAACTCCCAATTCACCTTATAATATCGAAGAGCATTCCAGTGATTTAAGAGGTTTATTAGTCCAACTAGGTATAGAAAAACCAATATTAGTTGGACACTCAATAGGTTCTTTAATTGCAATAGATTACGCTTTAAAATATCCAGTAGAGAAATTAATATTAGTTGGAGCTCTGTACAAAGCGCCATCGCCAGAAGTTTATGAGAAGTATGTAAGAATAGCGGTGAATTTCGGATTAAGAGCCTTAGCGGAATACAGAAGATTACATAAAGAGTTTGCGGAGACATTAGTCAGTAACTATCACGCATGGAATTCTCTTCTAGAAGTATATGAGGAAACAACGCCAATAGGTTATAAAAACGCAGTAGAAGGGTTATTGAAAGCAAAAGATTATTCAGACGAACTCAGGGAAATAAACGTTAATACCCTTTTAGTGTATGGGACTTATGACGGATTAATAACAAATATAAACGTATTTAAGAACAACATGAAAAATGTGGAAACAAAAACTATAGAAGGCTATGGTCACTTTCTTAATTTCGAGAATCCGTCATTATTGTCGGATATCATAAAGAATTTCTTATAATTCCATTTAATTTCTTTATGGCATCTAGTAATTCATTCTTAACTTTTTCTATTTTTACTTTAATTTCCTCCTCTCTTCCGCTCCCCGCTATTTGTATTTCTAATATAGGGCGTAACAACTCATAACTTTTTGGATGTGTTTTTATATAAATATCATACTTTTTCACCAGTTCCTTAACATATGGTGCCAAAGCCGATTCCATCACGTTCTCAACGTATATGAAGTCCTCTAGATATTTCAAATTGGGCTTGTTTCTTAGCATTTTGTTTATAAAATTCTCTAATACGTTTTCCATTTCTCTAGGTACGCCCGGTGTTGCTAATATATCAATGTTATTATGATAAATATATATCCCAGGTGCTATTCCCTCATTATTTTCGACGGCCATAGCACCATACGGCAAATAAGCCATTTTCTTTCTCTCTTCAGTGAGGGGAATATTTCTTTTGGTATACTTTTCTAGAATCATATCAAAGGCTGTTTTATTTAACTCCAAATTAACCCCCAACGCTTTTGCTAACCCTTCTGCTGTCTTATCATCCCACGTAGGCCCAAGACCACCAGAAGATACTATGACTTTCGGCTTTCTATCTATTGCCTCTCTAAAAGCTGATACAATTTCATCTATATCATCCATAACTACAGTTATTCTTCTCACAGTGAATCCCAATGATGTAAGTCTACGGCCGATATGTGAAGCATTAGTATTTACAGTCTTTCCACTTAATACTTCATTACCTATAGTTACAATTTCCGCGAACCAATAATCCATAAAAATATTAACTATCGGAACCAATTAAAACTTGAGCTTCATGTTTGAGAGATTTTTATCCAACGAAACTAAGTATTTACGCACCTCAGAAATAAGAGATTTACTAAAGTTAACCGAAGGTAGAAATGTAATTAGCTTTGCAGGCGGTTTACCTGATCCTCAGACTTTTCCGGTAGAGGAGATTAAAAAAATAGTTGATGATGTTTTATTGAATAATGCAGACAAGGCATTACAATATACGGCAACTGCTGGAATATCTGAATTTAGGAAAGAACTAGTGAACTTATCTAGGTTAAGGGGAATTAGTGGAATAGATGAAAGAAATGTCTTTGTTACAGTAGGAAGCCAAGAAGCACTTTTCATGCTATTTAATATATTACTAGACCCAGGAGACAATGTAATAGTCGAGGCGCCAACTTATTTAGCAGCTTTAAATGTCATGAGAACCAGAAAGCCAAATTTCATATCAATCACCGTAACGGAAAGAGGGCCAAATCTAGATGAATTAGAAAGAAAAATAAGGAATACTCATAACGATGGGAAAAAGATCAAGTTAATGTACGTAATACCAACAGCCCAGAATCCAGCGGGTACGACAATGAGTACAGAAGATAGGAAAAGACTCTTGGAAATTGCATCAAAATATGATTTCTTAATTTTTGAAGACGATGCTTACGGGTTTTTAGTGTTCGAAGGAGAGAGCCCCCCACCGATTAAGGCCTTTGATAAAGAAGGAAGGGTAATTTATACTAGCACATTTAGTAAAATACTTGCACCAGGTTTAAGATTAGGATGGGTAATTGCTCATGAAGATTTCATTAAGGAGATGGAATTATACAAACAAAATGTTGATTTACATACACCTTCATTTTCACAATATATTGCAATGGAGGCTATAAGGAGAGGTGTAATTCAAAATAATTTACCTAAGATAAGGAGAGTGTATAAGGAAAAGAGAGACGTAATTCTAGAGGCAATAGAAACTTATTTCCCTAAGGATGCTAGGTGGACTAGACCAGTTGGTGGAATGTTCGTTTTTGCTTGGTTACCAGAAAAAATAGATACCACTAAGATGCTAGAAAAGGCTTTGCAAAGAGGCGTAGCTTATGTGCCCGGTTCTAGCTTTTATGCTGACTATAGTGGAAAGAATACCATGAGGATAAACTTCAGCTTTCCTAAGAAAGAAGAGCTAGTAGAGGGAATTAGGAGACTAGGAGATACCATAAAACAAGAGCTCTCTACTTAAAAACCTCTTCAGTATTTATTACTACCCCAGCCCTCGGTGATGGAAAAGAAGTCAAAAGGTCATTGGAAAATGATACCAACTCATTAAATAGTTTATCGGTAATTTTTTTGTCTATAAATTCAAGAACACCATCAACTTCTCTAGGAGGAATAAATATCGCTTTAGTAGATGAAACTACTGGCCATGTGTTCATTAACTTGGGCATTATTATCTTAGTATTTGATTTAGAAATATGGTCTACAAAAGCTCTGATCCATGACCTAAATGTTGTAATTACTATATTGTCCCACTCCTGTGAAAGATGTCGAATCTCCTCAACTCCAACTATTTTCGGATTAATTCCGTCTTCCCTATATACAGCAACTTTACTGACTACGTCTCTTAAATAAAGTGCTGAGGTTATTCCGTAGAGCCCACTACCTATTATTAAGGTATTGCCGCTGCTAATATATTTAGGTAATTGTAATGCAAAACTCACGTAAGGATAAAGTATATATTTTTCATTGAAATTAGATTGAGGAAGAATTACTATACTGTCCAGAGGTAAAGTAGCCTTTTCTGCCAAAATACCATCTATCTCAGTTCCAATCCCACCATATGTCTGAGAATATGGTAAGACGAGAACTAGTTTTCCTTCTAAACTCTTGTCAATATCTAATCCAACGTTTTCAATTCTACCTATTCCAGTTGAACCGAGTATTCTAGTTGGTTCTACCCATAATAAACCCACATATATAGAGTTTTCTAACCCATTTACTAACACTCTTTTTGGCTTTAATAATACATAATCTCTATTAACTTGTTTTTCTGGCACATCGTTTATTGTAATACCTAAATTGAATACCAAAGCTTTCATTTGAGGGACATAACTCCTACTGCTTATTAAATTTTATAATTAAATTCATTCTACAATGGAAAAGGCAATTCATAATCTAGGGAAAGACGCTAGACTGCACATTATACACATTCTCTTACAAAACAGAAGTAAAAAGGAACTTGCTGATGAGCTGGGTATAACTCCAGCAGCGATTACTAAGTACTTGAAGGGAATTACACACCCAAGTGATGAAATAATTGAAAAATGTATTGAAGTTGCTAAAGAAGATGAGTATTATGAGATAATTAAAATAATAATTAGTGATATAACAGAGGCTTTAATAGAACTATCTAGGGAAATAGATATAGAAAAAATAATGGAAAACGAGAATGTACAGAAACTTAAAAAACTACTTGATAAAGCATTTGATAAAATGTTATCAACTTCTCCTAGCTTCGTATAGTGGACATACAATGCATATTTCTGAAAATTTGGAAACAACAACTCTTTTAGTACCATCATCATTTATTACTATTACATCACTAGGAATTCCGAGCTTACTTTCATCGCTTATATTCCACGCTTGGCATACAAAGTTTATTGCATGTTTGCAAGTTTTTGATTTCCATACACCTTGAGATTTTGCTATATTAATCCAGTTTAAAGTTCTTGTTATATTGTCAACCATAGCATAGATTTTTTTATGCTCTTCATTATTATTATCTTTTATGTTCTTTAGTTCCTCTGTTAGTTGCCTTATTTCTTGCTCTAGATCAGAAGTTGAAAGAAGTACAATATTTGGTTTTAAATTATCCTCTGTAACTGAACTCATGATAAACTACTTAATATAGTATACCTTATAAAGAAATGTGCACATAAACTTAACGAGGTAGTTAGGAATGGTAAAGGAAATCTACAGAGAAAGGATAAAAGTACTTACTGACATATGGAGTTTATTGATGGAAAGCTGGGAATCATTAAGTCGGGAAGATGTTATTGAAATCGTTAAAAATGCTTATACAAAGAAAAATATTAAGCCATTTAGAGGGTTTAATGCAGATGGATTATATGAGAAGGAGCTAGTAAGCTTGTTTGTAGTAGGAAAATATGGGTTAGGTCTCTTTGAAGATAATAAAGAAATATTTGACAAATTACTATCTAAGGAGGAAGACTACGATGAAATCTCAAAGTTAATCATAGATGGAAATGTTAATGAAGCCTTTGAAAAGTCTGGTAATAGCAAAGAGGTATTAGCTAGAGCATTAAGAACAACATTTACTAAAATAATATTTTCTTTTGAATCAGAAGACAAAATGTATAAATCGCTAAAAAATCTAAATATTTCAGAAAAAGACGAAATAAAGCATACTTCAAGAAGTTTTTCAAGATTCTATACCGCATTTAAACTTGCAGAAAGTATGGCTGAGGGAATAGTGAGGGATAGGCTAACTTATATTGCTACTAAAAAGGCTATCGCAATATCAATAGGTATTAAATATCCTTTACCAAAAGCTGATTACGTAGCGTTAATAGCCAAAGAGGTGTTTAACGTAAATAAGAAGATATTGAATAAGATTTTGGGTATAAAGGTATAAGCATAGATATTTTAAACTACTAAATAAATTATAATTGAGTTATGCAGAATCTCTCGCCTACACAAAGGGAAATATTATTAGCACTTACAGATCTTTATAATAGGCAAAAAAGAATGATAAAAAGTAAGGAAGTGGCTGACATTATAGGGAAAGATGAGGGGACAGTAAGAAACATTATACTAAGCTTAAAGGTATTAGGTCTAGTTGAATCGAAACCGGGACCTAATGGAGGCTACATGCCAACACTAAAGGCATATGAAATTATCAATAATCCTACATTAACTCCAATACTGGATAAACTAAATCTCTATAAAGGAATGATAGAAACTGATATAAAAGTAGAGAATATTGAAATAATTGATATTACTAATCCTTCGGCAAATAGGGTTCTCCTAAAGGTAGAGGGGGATCTAAGGAAATTAAAAGTAGGAGATGCCGTACGATTGGGTCCTACACCCTATAGTAGGCTAGTTATAGAAGGATTAGTATTACACTTAGATGAGAACAGTAAAGAAATCGTAGTAGATGTAAAGAGAATGATAAGTATTCCAAAGGAAAAAGTTAAAAATCTTATCTCCAAGAAACTTATAGCGTTAAAGCCAGAAACTAGCTTAAGAGAGGCCTCCATGATATTCTACAAGGAAGCAATAAGAGGTGCGCCTGTTATCAATCAAGACGAAAAAGTTGTAGGGATTCTAACTACAGCAGATATAATTAAAGCCTTTTTCGAAGGAAACTATACCGCTAAAGTGTCAGAGTATATGAAGACCAATGTAATAAGTATAAATGAAAATGAAGATTTGCTAGATGCAATTAGAAAAATGATAATTTACAATGTTGGTAGATTGCTAGTGTTAGATAGTAATAATAAAGCCGTAGGTATTGTAACCAGAACAGATATTTTAAGATCCATTGCAGGCCTAGAAGGCTTGTGGACATCTTGAAAGAGAAATGCGGAATCATCTGCAATAGCGCTTTTTATGAGCTAAAAAATATAAGTTATCTAGAACACGAATTTCTTTGCGATCCTTCTGATTTTTATACAATTGTACAAAGTAAATGTAATGGTAAAATAAAAGCAATAGTTCACACTCATGAAGAAAGTTGTGAACCTAGTTACAAAGATATCATATCAATGAAAATATGGAACATACCTTGGATTATTATATCTAAAAATTGTATAAAAGGTATACTATATTCAAACGGAAGTATACTCGAGCTCGATATTAACTCCCTTCTGTCTCAAGAACTCTATAACTCTATCATGAAGCTTCTTCATTAGTTCCCTTCTATCTTCCGCTAGTACTACATCTGAATGCCCTTTAAGTATTATACTATGGGAAAATGGACTGGGAATGCTAGTGGGTCCAAATACATCAATTGTTATTTCATGATCAGCAACTTTTCTGAGAATCTCCTTAGCTCTCATTATATCCATATGATCTTCCAAAATCTCTCTGATAGTCTCCTTAATCACTGGAAAATTTTCAATTTCTCTTACAGCTTTTAGCAATATCTCTGAATTTAATTCTCTTCTCTCTAGATTAGTCTCCCTTCCTTTGTATTTTCGCAATATCATAAATGATCTCTCTGCGCAGTGTCTAAATCTTCTCTTTAGCATTTCTGTCCTCATAATAGCATTTGTAACTATTTCATAAACGTTATCTGGATTAACCTTTTCAAATAGGTTCTTAATATCATAATCCAAGGAAATGTCTCTTTTCACACTAAGCACAAATCCATTGTCAGTAACAGAAACTTTAACATCTATATTTAACTCTTCACTAAGCACATATGCAAAAGCTCTAGAAAGAGCATCTAATGCTCTTCTTCCATATAATGCGTGAAAAATATAATTCCTAATTCCTTCTTCATCATCATAAATTTCTATTAAAATCAAGTTATCAGAAGGAACTTTTCCATTCGTGAAAAGGTATTGCTCTAAAATATAGGTATATATTGACATGGAAGAGTGTTTATCAATATCATATTGCTTAGAAATATTTTGTATTATCTCGGTATGCGTTACTCCTTTCTTAATCATCTCAGCTATTTCTCTTCTAAACTTACCAACCTCTAGCGCTGATTCATAGGCTAATGGAAGCATTTCAGAAAACCAGCTTGGAACTGTTGGCCTTTGACCTATGGCTTCTTTTACAATTACCTTTGAACCTTTGCTCCCAATAAATTCATAGGTCCTACCACTTAATACGAAGATATCTCCGGGTGATAGTATTTCAACAAATTCTTCTTCTAAATTACCAACATATCTATTATTCTCAGTAACTACGCTTATCATAGCCTCATCTGGAATTGTACCACTATTAGTGTAAAATATCAGTCTACTACCTTTTTTTGGATAAATAATCTTTTCCTCTTTTAGTCGTATTTTAGCATAAACGTTTTTTAACTCAACTCCAAAGAAATCTCCACTAAGATATCTTAATACTAAAGAGTACTCAGATTCATTAAGGTCTGAGAAATTATATGACCGCTTTAGAATATTATACAACTCTTCCCTATCTATCGGAGAAATTAAACTAGCAGATACTATTATCTGCGACAAGACATCTAATGGATTTTTAGGAATATGAATGTTATCAATTTTCCTATCTCTAGCCAACTTAGCTAATACAGAACACTCAACTAAATCATCTCTGTCAACAACAATCACTCTTCCTTTACTAATACTCCTTATATGATGACCAGCTCTCCCTATTCTTTGTAATAATCTACTTACACTCTTAGGACTACTTAGTAAAACAACTAAATCTATGTAGCCTATGTCTATTCCTAATTCAAGGCTAGTTGATGATACAACAACTTTTAAGATCCCCTTTTTAAGCTTATCTTCAACATCTAGCCTCACATCTCTACTAAGACTACTATGATGAGCTTCTATCGCATCAACATCAAAGACCTTTTCATTTTCAGCTAACTTTCTCAACTTATATGCTACTCTCTCTGTAGCATGTCTTGTATTTGTAAAGATAAGAGTAGCTCTATGCTTTTTTACTTCATTCAAGATTGTCTTATATATTCCCTTATCTACCTCACTTTCAGAAGAATGAACTAGATCTTTAACTGGAGAAATCACCTTAATATCAATAGGTTTTACAAATCTAGCGTCAACAATTCTATACTCTCTCCCTTTGCCCACAAGAAATTGAGCTACGTCTTCAAGTGGTGATACAGTCGCACTTAGCCCTATTCTTACAAATTCTTTCTTAGCAAGTAGGCTTCTAAATAGTTCTAACATTGCAGAAAGATAAGCTCCCCTCTTACTGTTAGCTAGTTCATGAATTTCATCGACTATAACCCATTTCACATCAGTTAATTTCTGGCTGAACTTCGGTGAAGTTATGGATATTCCGAAGGATTCTGGTGTTGTTATTAAAATATGTGGAGGTTTCTTTAACATTTTCTGCTTTTCATAGGGTGTAGTGTCACTGGTTCTAATTCCAACCCTAATATCTGGTAACCTTGGATTTATCTGCTTTAACTCATTAAGAGGTTCTAATAGGTTTCTTTGCATATCATTGTTAAGCGCCCTTAACGGTGAAATATAAACCGCGTAAACCTTATCTTCCAACTCGTTGTTATCGCCTAATTCAAATAACGAATCTAAAATTCCTAGAAACGCAGCTAAAGTTTTCCCACTTCCCGTAGGGCTTGATACTAAGACATTATAGTTTTGCTTTATTAAGGGTATCGCTGCTCTCTGAGGAGGAGTGAACGTGGTATATTTCTCCTTAAACCATTTGACAACATATGGTCTAAGTAAGTTATATATTTCTTCATCGGAGTAAAAGTAGGTACTACTCAACTTGTAGTCCCTTTAAGAATATGATTTAAAAAATACTTCTTTCATAATCCTTTAATATATGCTATAAAAGTATAAAGGAAAGCTATTGAATAGTAAGCTAGCCAAATAAAGGTTAGAAAGTCGCCTCTAAACATATAAAGGAAAGCCGATAAAAGGAAGAATATTCCAAAGGCTAAAATTGGATATCCTATGTTACTCTTAGCCTTCTTACCTTTTGGAGTAACAATATATGTTCTAGTCTTCTTAAATGCGTTAAGAATACCAACAAGTAAAAATGGCGAAATTCCAACGGTATAAGCAGATAATCTTCCCAGCGCGTTTATTGCTGTTATAGTATCTAACCCTGACCTCTTTGAACTATTTACAAAAATAATAGCATAAACTGATAATGTTATAGCCCATATGACAAACATTGACAAACTCATACTAAGCCTAATACCTAGAAAACCAGCTATTCCAAAAACAGTAGCACTTATAAAAGTTAGTATAATTGGAATGTACTGAGAAAGATAAGCTATAATCTCTATTTTTTGCCAAATTTTTATATTACTACTTACGATATATTTGAACCTCCTAGAAAGAACCTCCATCGTCCCCATCGCCCACCTAGTCTGCTGTACGTAAAATGCTATTAGATTGTCTGGAACTTCCACATAAACTGGGGATGAAGATGCGCAAATCCTAAATCCTCTATTTATAAGTCTGGTTCCAAGTTCATAATCATCTTGAACCATAGTATAGTCCCATCCGTTTACCGCCTCTAATGCATTACGCTTAAAGATCGTTCCACATCCTATTGGCAATACTTTTAATCCTAATTTGTCTCTTCCTCTCAGTATAGATCTACTAGTAAGTACTGTTGATACCATTAACGCTCTTGCTAGAGATGTGCTAATGTTAGAGTAACCATGCCATTCCATAGTAACTGCATCACAGCCTAAATTCACCATATGATTGTAAGCTCTTATTAACGAATCTTTTTCAATCCTAGCGTCAACATCTAATGTTAGAATTAAATCACCAGTACTTTTCTGCAAGCCAAATGCTAATGCACCACTTTTATAGCCAAGTCTCTTTTCTCTTCTGAATATCTTTACATCTAACCCTGGAGGAATAATTAATGTTGATAATAATTTATCAAAATATGCTTGATCATCATCAGATACGATTATTATCTCTAGCTTGTTTTTATCCCATCTAGCCTCATATATATTATTAATTAGCCCTTGAATCACATCTATTCGTTCACCTTTCGTCGGTACTATAATTGATAGTTTAGGTAAATTAATCCCGTTATCGTGTAGAATTAAATTAACTGCATTGTAATTCTTACCATAGATATAGAAAATTATCTGATTCCAAACCACTAGAGAAGGTACTATAAATATAGCCAGATTAAGTAATAAGTTAAGCATCTATTAATATTGCCTTTTGGGGAATAATAAATTCATATACGTGTCTTGTTGTCTTAGGTGGAAATCTTAAGCCCCTATTAGCAATACTTATAACATCTTCCTTATATATTGAAGGTGGTTCTAAATGACCAACCATATCCTTTTCGACATGTATCCCTATCGAATTTAGAAAACTTTCTACTTTTTCTAGTTTCCAATAAAGTTTATACAAGCTATCATCACAAATGCGGATAGAATCGAATCGGGCGCATATTCCACCACTAGAGTAAATTGATGATAATATGCTCTTTACAATATGAGGCTTTGAGAATCTTCTATGCCATATACTCACGCTAATAGAAGTAGAATTATAGTTTACGTAAATCACTGGTATTCTTGGTAGCGAAAGACGTAAAGCAGCAGTAAATCTATGATGACCATCTAAGATAACATGTGTATTTTCATCCACTATAATAGGTTTTATAGCCCTTATTTTCTGCACTTCTAAAGAGATATTGACAACTTTGTCGATTAATATGTCCTCATGAGGTATTAGATTTCCGGGCTTCTCCATCTCTATGCGAATAGTACTCACAACATTCTTTAATTATACATGAATTACATAAAGGTTTTCTAGCCTTGCAAGTTTGTCTTCCATGTGCAATTAACAAGTGATGAAGTTGAAGAAGATCATAAGCCGAGAAAAGTTCTTTTAAAGTAGATGATATCAATTCATATTTAGCGTTCATAGGAACTATCCCTAGCCTTTTACTAACTCTAGTTATGTGAGTGTCAATCGGGAAAACTTCGTATCCCCTACAAGTTAATAATACAACATCTGCAGTTTTCTCTCCTATTCCCTCGAATTTTAATAGTTCCTCTCTGGGATTACTACTATTTAGCAGATTATCTATCAATCCATTATATTTCTCCAGAATTATTTTTGAAATTATTTTTAGCCTTTTGGCCTTAGTTTTGTAAAGGCCAGATATTTTTAGCGCATTTTCTATATCACTCAAATCCGCATCTGATAGTTTTTCTGGAGTAACGCCAACTTTCTTTTCTAGCTCTAAATAGGCTTTAAGCGCTGATTTATCTGTAGAATTTTGAGATAAGATAGTGGCTACAAGTACTTTAAAACAATTTCTAGTCTTAAGCCAGACATAATATGCAATGTAATCCTCCTCTTTTATAGTATAGATAGCGGAAAGTTTATGATAAACTATTTCGGGGGCACACTTCACGAATTTGAATATGCAGTTCAGCTTATAAGGAATTCTTAAGCTAACTTATTATTTGATGTACGAAATAGAGATGGTTCTTGATGCCATAAAGGAAGGTGCTGTAAATCCAGGGGATGCAGTAATCAAAACTGGACTACCTAGATACGAAGTCTTAGCGCTGTTCCACATTTTAGAGGAATTGGGCTTAATAGAGCCAGTATACTCTAAGGGATCACATAAGGCATTTCGTCTTACTAAAAAAGGAGAGGAAATACTTGAGGGATTAAAAAAGGGATATGAATTACATGTATTCGTAAAACCTAATCTGATCCAAGGTTAAAATAGTAGTAGTTTCCATTAATCTGCAAAATTATTGTAGAGTTTTCCTTAACAGGTATGTTGCTATTTATTATTGAGCTCAGTGGAACTAAGCTACCAGTTAATATTTCATATTTTACGTTGTATGACACGTTATTGACTATAACTTTATCTATTATAATAGGAACACTACCATAATTATATACAAAAGTAGTATTAGCTGAATTTCCTAAATATATCACACTTATTTTAACATTAATATCGGTTAGATAATTATTGTATGCACTATTTGCTTGGATAGAACTATTTGTATAACTTTGTGCGAAAAATAAGTATAATGGAACAATTAGTGAGAGCGTAATCATAACCACGATCAATGTCGAAAAAATAGATGAAATAGCTTTCAAATAAACCACCTAATTTACGCTATTGAAGCTAGCACGTTCTGAACAACACTATACGGTTTTCCATTAGGTAAATTACCAACAATTTCAACAGTGTAGTATTGGCCAGCAGTTATTTTACCATTAATTGATGTTATATTTTGAATTGATTGGCCAGGTTGTAAGAGGTCGTTATTAAGTGATATTACAATATTCTTAGTCCCATTTAGAATCACAATGCTGTTTAGATATATCTGTGTGTTCCCTGTATTTGAAATGTAATATTGTAGATATGCTTGTCCGGTATTAGGATTGACATAGATACTTAATTGAGTCTGGAGACTTGTATTTTGTGTTAATGAACTAAATAAACCGTTTGAGTAGGCATAAAGTAGACCACCTAGCACTAGAGTTATGGCTAATACTATTACTGTACCTAAAATCGATGAAAGTCCTTTTCTCTTTTTTAATTTATACACTCCTTTCATCTCTCACTATATCAAAATTTATCTTACTCAGAGAACATCGAAAATAATTTACCTTTTTAGATTAAGTTAAAGATAACGTTTCCGAAAAATAGTATCAGTATCAAGTTTACCAGAACTAAAACAAGTAATGGGAAATTAAAAATAGTAAAGCGAGATATTTTAGCATACATTATACTAAGCGCTATCGAATATAGAACAATAATCAAATCTAAGTTACCCACTGCCTTAATCTTAGTCATTACCCCTAGTGCAAAATAGAATATAATCGGAGTTATGATGGCTAGAATATTGAACATACGAAGATTCTGCAATACTTTCTTTCGTAACAAAATATAATTGTTAAGAACCAAGGACAAATCTTTGAAAGTGTAAGTGTCAGCGAAACCTTTTTTGTCAATATTTTCTATAAGTTCTAAAATAGCATTTACAATCCAGATATTTGTTTTTACATTAGACATTGCTTCATTTTTCTTAATCTTTGTAACAAGTTCCCCCAAAAACTTCTTAAATTCTGTACTATCTACATTAAGTTTCAGTATTGCACTTTTTATACTATAACCTATTCTCAAATAATCTGCAATATCTGATAATATATATGGCAAATTGTTCAGAACAGCATCAGCGACCGATATCTTACGATAGACAATAAAGGAGAACACTATAAATATTGAATAAAATAGTAGTATCTCGTATTCTAAATTAAGATGGAAGAGGAACGTAAATATAAAAGGAATAGGTAGTATATATAATGATTTTTTAATCTCATTTATATTAATTTTTATATCGTATCCTATATTTGGCTGTATTAGTGAAACATAAAAGAAAATAATAGGAAAGAGTAAAAGAGGAAATATAAGCTCGAACATATTTATTGTTGACGAAATATACTGAAAGGCCAGTAAAATCATTGGAGTGACTAAAAACAGCATAAATAGAATCTCAACTAATTCATTCACTTTTTCAACGTAACTTCCAAAATTCAAATTTAAATTATCAATTGTCTCATTTAAAAGATCCTTTATTCTTTCGGGCATGGAAATTCCTATTGACTCGCCACTTGTATATGTTGTATAAATCTTGCCTAGAAAGTCCCCCCTATGAACTTTTGCTCTACTTTCCATTGCGGAGAAAGAAGATTTTCCTAAAACTTCCACCTCTTTAACCAGTAACATAGCCTCTCTTCTTAAACCTTTAAATACCTTAGAATTCCTTATTTCCTCAAAAGTTTTATATAAATTTTTACCTAAAAGACTATTAACATATGCAAATAGTAAGAAAATGGGTATCTCGTTTTCTATAATTTTTCTTTGCTCATCCTTTCTAATTTGAGTAATCAATAAAGGATAGAAATAGATGAAAAAATTCATTATATCTAATAATAAAAAATATTTACTAAATTTTAAATAAAAGATAACAGAGATAATGGAGATAACAGGTATTAAAAATGATATCCTAGTATACTCTTTACGGAGTCTTTCTATGTCATCACCATAATATTTAATATTATCATTTATTCTCGTAGCAATCAAGTTAAATAAATTAATTTTTTCAAATAGCCTTTGTCTCAACTTGACCACCTTGGGTTATTTTCTTTAGATAAATACTAAAATCTTCAAGATCTAAGACCTCATTATTTACTAACTTATCAAGGATTTTAACTCTATTACTAATCTCCTCTGTTATTTCTGAAATTGGTATTTCATATGTCTTTGATATATAATTGATCCTATAGGACTTTTTAACTAAATCATTAACACTGTTAGGTAAAAATGTGTTAGAGGAGAAAGACCATTTTAACACTGGTTTGAATCTTAGTTTACCTTTAACGTAAACTATTTCATAAATCGACCTTATAATGCGCCTTATATTCCCATTACGATCTCTTAATGTTCCTAAAACTATAATCCCCCATAGATTTTGTAAAAACAATTTAGCAACATCCTTATTTAAAAGACTAATTAATCTGGTTAGGGCCTCATGTGGATTGCCTGCATGAAATGTGGCTAACGAACCATGGCCAGAAGCTGAGGCATGAACCAATGCCTCTATCTCCTTGCCTCGAATCTCACCTATAACTAAGTAATCCGGCCTATATCTTAATGATAGTCTAGCTAAATCCATCAACGATACTTCAAATTGGGAAGAGATTGATTGTCTGGCAAAAAACCTTATCCAGTTATCATGAACTATGTTTATTTCTGGAGTATCCTCAATCGTAATTACCTTAAAGAAAGGGTTAACCATACTGAGTATCGAGTTAAGTAAGGTAGTCTTTCCAGATCCGGTAGAACCTATGACTAAAAAGAACGGTTTATAATCCAATAAAAACCAAATATAAGCTAACATTAGCGAACTTATCGATACGTTTTTAATCAATAATATAGGACTTATTGGCTTTAAAGGAAATTTCCTTATATCAAATGTAGAACCAGGTAATGAAACCTCACGAGATACCGTAGCAGCAACTCTATGGCCCTCAGGTAGGGAAAATTCAAGGTATGGCTTGGCAATACTGACTGGCTTATCCGCCTTGTTTGCAAGCTTTTCAATAACCTTTAGAACATGATCCTCTTGCTCAAAGACTATATTGGTATACAATCTTGGGAATCTCGTAACAATTCTATGAACTACAGTTACAGGATATGAGAATCCTTTGCATTCTACTTCTTCAACATAAGGATCTGCTAAGGGAACAGTTAGCTCATCATAACCTAACCTTTTTCTCAAATAATAGATCATTTTTTCAATAATACCTTGATCAGTAATACCTTTATTCTTAAGTATCTTGACTACTGTCTCTTCTATATTAGATATACTAGGAGTTGAATAGATATACTCTAATATAGAATTAAGTAGTTCAATTTCCTTCTGATCTAGGCTAGGTTCGCTTACTTTATAATAGCCAATTCCATTATCCTCATATATAATGACTTTAGCATTTAGAACAGAATACTCTTGAAGAATATTCATAATACTGAGTATTCAGAAAAAATATACTCACGCAATACCGAAATTACTTAAAACTTCCTTTATAGCCATTGCTTCACTTAAAGCCATAGAGATTGATAACTTTATAATATTGACTAAGTCATATTGTGACTCCCACGTAAAACCCTGCGTATAGGCTCTGATTTTTATTGAATTATATACAGGCTCTATCGGGAAAATGATGTGATTTCCTTCTTTAGATATGCCTCTAAATGAATGAGGCCCATAAAATATTTCGAAAGGAATATTAGGTTCCATATCTAATTTTATTATCAGTTGATCACCTTTTAACTCAGCATTGATTGACTTAATGGGGTTTTTAATGCTAATTAATAAGTATTCTCTGATATAATTCCCATTATCTTTGACAATCTTGACCAAATCATATCCATCTCTTACAATTATCTTTTCACCGTCAACTTCTATTTTTTCACCTACTTTTCCAAATAATATTCCTTTGTATTCTAAAGGATATTCAAATAACTCTTTCCATTCGAAAATCTCGTTTTTTACTATGGCAACTTCTTTCTCAACACTATTATTTATAATTATGATTTTATTTCTATTTAAATTAGCTTTCTTTCTAACTATTTCCATAGGTGCTAAAAATTCTAATGACGCAACTAATCGATCATCTACATGAGCGTAAACATTGACTTGAACGTCTGAAAGCTTTAAATTATTAATGGTTAGTGGTATTTTAAGTGATTTCTTACCATAATTTTCCATAGTAGTAAGCTTATATATTTGACTTAGAGCTTCTATTGTAAATGTTATTTGAGATCTAGTTGGAATGGAATACTTTATATTAAACATTAATAACGCGTTCTTGTCTGGATTACCAATTAACGCTCCACCTTCATCTGCTGCAAGTATCTTTGCATTTGAGAATTCAATTTTTGGGAGTTGAGAAGTATAAGGAATAGTGTACATAAAAGAGAAGAACGTATTTCCAGCAGAGATTTCGAGGGAATCTTTACTATATTCAAAAGGCTCTATTAGTACGATTTTCTTTTTATCTTCAACAACCTTAATATCTAGCATCTTGCCGTTTTTTATATTAAAACTGTGGGAATAATTTTCGTCAACTTGCAGAATAATTGGATTCTGAATACTATTGTTTCTATTTATAACTTTGATCGGCTTATAGTTGTCTTCCAATGTAGCTATTCCAACAGTTCCGTCATTAGAAACCAGATAAATCCTTTTAAAGTTAAAATTGAATGAAGTAACATTATCAAAAATAAATAACTTGTTAAAATTATTGTCAAAAATGTAAAGTTTTCCGTTTTTTAGAATTCCAAACAAGTTTCTATTTGAGTTAACAAAGAACTCCGAATCTATAGTTCTCTCGATCTCCCTCCAACCAGTATTATAGTACTGCTTTAAGCTTTCACCACATAGAATTAGTAATCCTCCAGAAAACTCTCCTATTAAGTATGCATCATCAATACATATTCCAATATTTCCCTTTTTAGAAGAGACTATTATTCCCTCACTTGATCTATATATATTACCATAGGATTGAATAAAACCTAGATAATCTCCCTTAAAATTAAAATATGACGCAATACCTTTATTATTAATAACTTTAGTAACATTATCATATATTATAGAAATAGAGTGTCTTGAAACGTAAACTCTGTCTCCACGATCAACGTCCAAGTGTTTATTTCCTAATATTATAGTTAGCTTACTTTTTCCTATCAAAATTTTTTTATCTAAATAAGACAGATACTTCTCATACTCCTCTCCATTCAAAATATATTTTCTTCCTTTTAGATAAATTGGATAAATTTCATTATTATTATACATAATATAATCTACTACATATTCATTTTCATCTTTCCTAATTATCGTTTCCTTATCGTCCTCAATCATAACAACAAAATTGCCCTTTCTGAAAATCCACTTATTATCACTCATTCTTATCCCAAATTCATTAATATCAACTGAGGGTTGACGCAAAACGTTACATACTAACTGTACAGAATCTTCATCCTTCAACTTAAGCCAGCAATTGAATTTAGTGATAAAATTTAAATCTAATTTCTGGTAAAGTATAAAATCAGGAATCACCATATATCCTCTTTTTAATCCTTTATAAAAAGACGGAGTGTAATGTGAATTTATAATTTAGTTAAATTCAAGACTGATATAAAGAACCCTTCAGTAGAATCGATATGAGGGAAAGTCCTATTGGATCTCTTTCCTACCTTGTATAAAGAATAACCAGATTGATAATTAGAAAATGGCATTTCAGCTATATCATAATAGTCTTCTATTACCCTTTCACCCTCTTCTGGAAATAATGAACATACTGCATAAACGAGTTTATTGGCCCTAATCTTTAAGGACTCATTTAGTAAAGATTTCTGCAATTTAGCGAACTTTTTTATTTTTTCATTATCACTTAATTTCAATAAAATAGAAGGATCATTATTTATCATTCCGGAGGAGGAACATGGAGCATCTAATAATATCTTATCTGATTTTATTACACTATTTTTTGTGGAATCTTGATATATTATATGAATCTTACGTAAATCTACTCCACACCTTTTTAACAAATTATATTCCCTCGATAACCTCTTAAAATCGACGTCGGCTAGGAAAGTTTCCGCTCTATTTTCTGTTAGCATCATGTATAAAGAAGCCTTAATCCCGGGAGCTGAAGACAGATCGACTAGTTTTTCACCTATCTCTGGCTTAAGTGCTTCTACCACTAAGGAACTAGCTTTATCGTGAATTACTAATTTACAGTCTTTTACTATGCTCAAAGAAGATAATCTTACTGGTGACTTCTTGATCTTTATCATATAATAAAAATTCTTATCCACTTCAAATTCTATATTTTGACTCTCTAACTCCCTATAAATTTTATCGATACCAGTCTTGAGGATATTTACACGAGCCCACATCCATCTTTCTGATAGTTTTCTTTTTAGAGCATTAATATCTAATAATGTGGATAGTTTTTCTTCCATCCAGTTAGGAAACTTAATCTCAATACTTTCCTTATTTTCAAGCCAATATCTTACCTTAAATGACCTTTTGCTTTGAGGTAATGCATAATAAGATAATAGCATCCTTTTACTATATTCGTATAAGAGGTTAGACTCTATCTTCCTTGGTTTGTTGTGCAGATACGCTCGTTTAAACGCTACCGCCAAGGGATAATTCTTCTTTTCCACGTAATATAGCACAGTAGTCAAAAACTTTACTATATCCTTCAACTTAAGTGTAATTCAAATTTTAACGTTTAATATTCTTATCGTCATCTAGGCATAAGGTAATATTAGGACTTACATAAGATTACTCTATATTAGATTACACGAATAACTAAATATGAAAGCTACATTACTCATCTATGTAACATTGGTCTTATTAACAATTTCGGTTTTATCAACTAAAATTAATAATGAGGCACTTCAATACGCATTAACTATTAACTCAATTTTCATAGCAGCGGCAATGTTTATATTAACTAGAAAAACTAAGAACCTTCATAGAATCTGAGGAGAAATCGTACTCCTACATAAACCCTTTTTTAAACAGAGTTGGAAGAAACATTCCACTGCTTGCCTCCCTTTAAGACCTAATTCTTTACTATACTGTGAGACTTTCTTCCTAGACTCTTGTAAAGATGCTGCTTCTCTGATAATTACTTTAACTTTAGATAGAGTTTGTTCATCTAGACGTAAAGAACCAATTAAGCTTATAACTATAGGAAGATCACCGCAATTCTTTCTCCAGAGTTCATCTAAAGAGATATGGTAATCCTCATAACTTATTAGTACGTCAGTATCGGTACATGATTCACTTCTGACTACCTCTATTGGGTTTTTATAATTTGTAAGTATTTTAAACAAATAATACTCTGTTGAATTGGAACTACTAATACATAATCTAGCAAATCTATTATTTATAACCTTTAATCCAATTTTAGTAGTCACAAATGCACCATTACTTATAAATCTTATGTTTTCATAAAAAAGTGTTAAAGGTAAGGGTATAAAAGCTAGGTCTAATTCTTTAAGTTTGAACTTCAATTCGTCTTCCTTAACACGTATAGGCTCTAATTCAACATTTCTATTGATTTCATTGCTTAATAGGGGTTCTATAACCTCTAACTCTTTTTCACTCACGTATCCTAGACGTAGCCTCACATAGTAGAACTTTTTCTGAACCTTTATTTTAACTTATCTTTTAAAAGGAAACATTAGATTACTAATAACCGAAATGGAAACAGAGAAAGTTGTAATCGTGGGTGCGGGGTACTCGGGACTTAACGCTTATTATGAATTAGGGAATCATGTAGTTAAAACACTAATAGCTGATAAAGCTCAACTTGTATTTTATACTGCATATCTCCAAAAACTCATGTTTAATAAAAATATTAAATATACAGCTAACATAAAACCAACCATAACGAGCAAGGTAAAGGAAATCGATTTAGAAAGAAAAACAGTGAAAATTGAAAATGGTACAGAGATTCAAGGTCATAAACTAATCCTTGCTATGGGATGTAAAAGAGAACGCCAATTAGATATTATAGGAAGGATAATAGGAAAGGATAGAGTTAGCATAAGTGTAGAAAATCATCTAGATGAGTATCTTGGTATTCAACTGGCTTTTTATTTGAGAAAGCTAAACAAGGAAGTCTCTTACTACGGCCCAGTCCTAAAATGGTTAGGGGAAAAAGTAAGTACTAAAGTTCTTGAATTATTAGAAAAGAATGGAATACGATTATCTGAAAAATCTGATGATATAATTCCTGCTTGTGACCCTAATGAGATAATTGGGGATTTCTTACCTATAAATGATAAATTGGAATATAAGAACGATGTGTTTGTAATTGGAGATATGATAAAGAATTACCCCAAATTGGGAGAGTTGGCAATGAGAGAGGGTATATATGTGGGCAGGTTAATATCTAGAAAAATTAATGAAAGCTTTAAACCGATTTTCATTAACATTATCGATACTGGTAAAGGAGAGGCTATACATATAAGGTCTAATGTTCCATGGAATGGGAATTTCGAAAGTGTAAGGGTATCAAAACTAAGGGCAATAATGAAGAGATTTATCGAAAGGTATTACATTATCAGAAAGGGAAAAATGGGCATACTTTACAACTTATAAGATATCCAGGGACCCTGGGGGGAAATATCAAGGGGCTCCTCTCATCTATCCTAAGGTCCCTGGATATCTCTACTTTATTTTTTGTATTAGGGGGTTTTAACTTTTTCCTATTTTTCCTAAAATGGAATGCCTAGCACAACATCTATATCAGCACCTAATCCTAACACAATAGATGAATATATATTGTAATAAAATGCTCTGCCGAAATCATTTTTCTGCGATGCTAAATAGTACGCATATGCCATTATAAGACCGTGAAGAATAGTTGCAAATATAGCTATTGGACCTAATCCATAATACAAATCACCTAGAAGATCGAGTACTACAGAGAATAGTTGATTGAGTCCAGCAAATGTTAGAGCCCATCTCCCTAGTACCACAGCGAAACTATGTAAACCCATCTCTTTGTCGAATTCGGCATCAGGTATATGATTATAAAGATCGAACCCCGCAGCCCATAAAATTGTTCCAATTACGAAAAACCATGGGACTTTCAAAAGAATCTGAACTAGGGAATTATAGTACAAACCCAATACAGCCACGGCACCACTAAATACTGCCAATCCTTGGATTGATGCCAGATGATAGTTAGCGAATGCAGTATATCTTTTCATATAAGGGTATGACATTACTATTATCGCTACAATAGGAGATAAGATAAATGCCCAGATATTGACAAAATATGACGTAATAAAGAATAAAATCAGAGAAGTAGTAATCATAGCCTTTGCTTCACTTATTTTTATTGCACCAGTTACTAAAGGTCTATTTTTGGTTCTAGGATTCTTCGCATCTATCTCGACATCTGCTAAGTTATCGTTAGTCATTCCAGCAGTTCTTAAAAAGAATAAAGCCAAAAAAATCAATATTAATGTTGAAATTGGAGAAATTCCTTTAATTGCAACGAAAGCTCCTAAATAGGCCATAGGTAAACTAAAGAAAGTCTGCTCTATCCTTAAGAATCGCAAAATTACGTAAAATTTACTTCTAGTATTCTTGTTTAATCCGCCAGGATCCCAGCTCACACAATATAATTATCTGCACTTGTTTTTAATGTCTTCTTTAATTGTAGGTAATAATCAAGCCCATCTACTAATGCCATGACTGAAGCTTCCACAACGCTTTTAGATACTCCTTCTGTTCTCCAGTTCATTTTATTATCTGTAAATTCTATGGTAACCCTAACGACACTCTCAGTGTTCTTAACTTCACTAGGCAATATAACCCTATAATCTATTAACTTAACTTCACTTATTTCTGGATATACCCGCTGAAGTGCCATTCTTAGCGCTCTATCTATTGCGTTTACTGGACCTACCCCTTCAGCAACTTCGAGCTGAGAATTAACTTTAACGATCCCTATTGAAAGACCATTATTCTCGTTTATTACTTTCCAGTATTCTAAATTTATATAATTCGTATACATGTTTAGCTCCTTTAGTGTTATCAAAATTGCGGAAGCTGGACCAACATCAAAACTATATCCTTTAGTCTCAAGTTCCTTAATCTTATTTAAAGCTTTTTTAAGCCTTTCGTCTTTCTTGTCAACAACTATTCCTATGCCTTGTAAATATGAGACTAGATTTGCAGTTCCAGACAATTCTGAAATTACAAACTTTCTGTCATTACCTACTAATAAAGGATCAACATGTTCATACGCTCTGGGTACCTTCATTACAGCATCAACATGAACACCAGCTTTGTGTGCGAAGGCGTTATCACCAACATAAGGTTGATAGGGATTAGGAGGTAATCCTAGTATTTCATATACTATTCTTGAAACCTCCCTCAATTTCCTTAAACTATCTCTACCTTTTAATACATTAAATCCCATTTTTAACACTAATGTGGGTATTATCTGTATTAGATCAGCATTACCAGTTCTCTCGCCAATTCCATTTATTGTTCCTTGGACATGCCTAGCTCCTGCTTTTATAGCCATTAAAGAGTTGGCAACTGCACATCCTATATCATTATGGGCATGAATACCTAGTTTAACATGTAATACTTCTCTAACTTTCTTTGTTATCTCATAAACCTCAAATGGTGGTGTACCACCATTAGTATCTGCTAAAGCAATTACATCTGCCCCCGCAGATTCTGCAGTTTTCACTACTTCGAGTGCATATTTTGGATCTTCTTTAAAGCCTTGATAGAAGTGCTCTGCATCAAATATCACCTTAAGACCATGTGATCTCAAATAATTAATGCTGTCATATATTATATCTAAATTATCTTGCTTAGTTACCTTTAGGACTTCAGTAGCATGTAGTGACCATGACTTACCAAATATTACAGCAAAATCAACATCTGCTTTTATTATACTATTTAGACTAATATCTTCCTTTACGCTAACATCTTTTCTTTTGGTACTTCCAAAGGCAGCTATTCTAGCTTTAGATAGTTTATATTTCTTTATCTCTTTAAAGAACTCCTCATCCTTAGGATTAGATCCTGGCCATCCTCCTTCAATATATTCTACTCCAAGCTCATCTAAGAGTAATGCTATCTTAATTTTATCATTTAGAGTAAAAGATATATTCGCGCCCTGCGATCCATCTCTTAATGTTGTATCTAGAACCTCAACAGATTTCTTGGACACCGAACATAGGTGAAAAATAATGGGAAGATTTAAAAGCTTTAATGATAATGGGAAAAAATCATATTTCATTTTTAGCACCATAATGCTAATAATCTTTTTAATAACATTTGCGCTTTTCTTAGAAATCCCAAACTATTTTCCCAATTATAAATATATTAGCCTTGTTTACAAAAGCAATCTCAAAAACGTTGAGATATCACCTAATTTAGGTATAAATATTGCAAACATTACTATTAACGATTTCAATAATACGCTAATCGCATTTACTTCAAACACTTCTACGATCAATATTTCAGTCATAAATGAAATTGGTAAGACTATTATTAATCAGCAAGGATATATAGGAGTGAAATTGATAAACGGAACCTACAGAATATTCTTGATAAATACTGGACAGCAGACTGCGTATTTAACCTTTGATTATGGTGTGTTCAACTATAATCTAATCTCTTCATTTTATTCATCTTTAGCGTTACTTAAAGTGATTTATGAAGTGATCATGGCAGGAAGCATAATATTGGGTTTGTATTCAATAATCCGAGGATTAGCTAAAGGAAGTAGGATAACTAGGAAGCTAAGGTTAAGAAAAAACAACTGATTTAAGCCAAATCAGTGCATCAGTTATGAAACTAGGTCCCATATGAGCTAAATAATCACCCTTGGTGAAGATTATACGCTTACTTAACAGCTGAAATAATCCTCTTTGTTGTAAAATTGAATAAAATCTCTCCTTTTCGTAATCTGTAAGCTTTTTCGGCTCGTAAATTAGAATGTCTGGATTTCTTTTCAAGATTTCGTCATCATTGGGTGTGAAATAGGCTTCAGAAACGTCATCGAAAATATTAATACTTCCTAATAGTGATATTCCGTCACTGATATGAGTTGGAAAACCTACTGTTATAGGTCCGCCTAGGTCCAGTTCCACATAGACCTTTAGCTTATTCTTAAACCTCCCAACTTTAAGCTCATTTATAATAGTGTAAAGATTATAATATAATTCTCTGGCGTTTTGGTAGGCTCCTAAAACATTTCCAATAAGTAAAACGTTATTCAAAATCCCTGCGATGTTAGTTGGAACTGGTAAGGGATATACGTTAAAACCTAAACCAATTAATTTTCTTGTTAGCTCCTTTTGTGCTCCTGCAGTAGTAAATATTATATCCGGATTAATTTGCTCTAAGATATCCATATTAACGTGAGTATAACTACCTGCCTTTAATGTTCTTCTCGCCTCTTCTGGTCTATAACTAAAGGCGTCTGTGGCTTTAACCTTATCTCCTAAGCCTAAAAGAAATATTATCTCTGTAGAAGCTGGATCTAGACTAACTATTTTAGTAATTGGCTTCGGAATTCTTATATAATCATCTTGTAATGGATTATAAACTCTTATGCTCATTTATTAAAATTAACAGAATACATCTTTATATTTATTTAACTCCAAGGCAAGTTATAACTCCAAACGCTCTTCTCACATCCCTTAACAAAACCTTAACTTGTAATTCTTTAAGCAATGTTTCACAAGAACACAACTCATCCACGTCAGAAATATATATAATATTAGAGTAATAGTATTTCGAAAGTTGATTTAATTTCTTATCATCTTTGAATGAAGAAGATACTACTATATAATCTATTCTATCATTTAGAATATAAAGAGATTTTAAGGTCATCTTTAAGGAATACACAAGAACATCTAGGGGGGTAGATTCAAGATACTTTATACCAACATAGATGCCAGCAGGCATTAAATATAGCTTATCACTACTTTCTTCTACATTATCAACATGTCTAGAAATTACCAGATCAGCAGTTGCCTTATGATCGACTACTGAGTATCCGTCATATAGTATATAATTACCTTCATAAGAGTCTAAGTATACACTAACCTTTCCTTCAGTTACTAGCTTTTTATTAAGAGAATTCACAATTTTGTGATCATAATTATGAATTGAAAAACCATTAAGCCAGCTAAACTCTTCTACACTATATAGTCCCTTAACTCCAGTGGACGTTGTTAGGACTAAATTTGCACCTAAGGAGTCAGCCAAAAAACTTGATATTAAGGAACCACCCAAATGTTCTTTTGTTAGAGGAATTACTGAACTGCCATCTTGTACAACATTTATTATAATCTTATTGTGAAATTTTAGGAAATATTTCCTTATAGTATTATTAATGGAGTTGACAGAAATTATAATGTCAGGATCGTTATCGACAATCGAATATCCAAGTTCATTGAACAATCCCTTTATTTGCTTTACCAGATCCTTATTAATGCCGTTTACTAGAATCCTTGATACATACAACGCGTATAATATTTTTAAAAACACCTTTTTAATCTTAATTATTAAATTGGGAAGCCTATAATAAGCGATATTATATATCCTATCAACATAAAAGGAATTACTGGGATGCCCCAAGCAACCCATATATACATATCTGCTGAAATTTTACCTTCATTAACTAATTTTGAATAAAGCTCTCGCCAATATTTGTCATCTTCCTCTACTGAAAAATACTCCCTCAAAGTTATTGAACCGTCTTCCTTTATCTCAGTCAAAGGAAATAAAAACTTCGAGTTAATGAAATCTCTTATCTTGATTCTCTTAGCGGATAATGCCAAAAGAACTCTTTTGGAGAAGGGGAGATTTCTAACATATCTATAGTACTTTATAAAATTTATTAGACTAAATATAAAAATTGCTATTGACGAATATAATACTATAATTAGAGGCTCTAGACCTATAATCGAGAAACGACTCGGAACTAGGGAAGTAACTGAGGAGTTTGCGAGACTGAGTATTACGTTTAAAAATAAATCGGCCCCACCTAATAAAGAAAGTTTGTACAAAACTAAAAATAGGAGATTAGTGATTATAAACGAGTACAAATAAATAGGAATGAATAAATTGTGAAAATTAAAAATAATGAATAAGCATAGAGGAGAGTAATAAATCCATACTTTTGGATCAACTTCTCTATATTTAAGATCAAGGACTGAAGTGTGAACCAGCATTAAAATGGAAAGGAAAACTTGAATATAATATATAATGGTCACGGCAGGAAGTCCCTCTCATGCAATACCCTTCTTCGGGGCTGTCAAGGGACTAGATACCCCATGATTTAAAATAATCATAACACATAATAAATCTTGTGTAATATGCAGTTTCAAGTTCACCATTACAATCAACATTGATATGCAGTCTATAAAATTTCTGACTCTCCTTATCTGAAGATCAAAGTTTATCTTTAAGTTACAATTGGTTACTTTATTAATACCTTAACATAAACGTTACGAGATAATCCATATTCTGCAGAAACCTTTAAAAAGCCATAACCGGAAGCCTTGCCCTTTAGGGTAGGATGTGAAATGCTTATTAATGGGAGAACAGTAATATGCATAGTGTGGGGATCTCTAACCCTCTCGTCTGCCCCTCGGATGAGAGATGTAGACCCTAATCGATGAGGAGAACCTATGAACCACCAAGAAGGATTCCTTATCCTTTAGGGTGGGGAGGCCAGAGAGAATTCAAATTTGCTAGCTAAAGGGCCCGTCGTCTAGCCTGGTTAGGACGCCGCCCTCACACGGCGGAGATCCTGGGTTCAAATCCCAGCGGGCCCATATTTTACGCTCTACTCTTTTGATAGAATGATACGTGAATGCAACAGTAAAGGTTAAATTTGCAACAGTGTAAAAGTCAGTAAATAGTGGG
>Ga0208559_100053_pt1 | contig 40408 bp, 45 predicted proteins | sample BED_Mat_host_6_1_FD_187138 | JGI IMG/M metagenome (GOLD analysis project Ga0208559, IMG submission 187138) | Extremophilic microbial mat communities from Yellowstone National Park, USA - BED_Mat_host_6_15 (SPAdes) (version 2) | ecosystem: Environmental > Aquatic > Thermal springs > Hot (42-90C) >...
GAAAGAAGGATTGAATCTACGTTTAACGCAATGATTTCAGGACTGACTGACTTATCCAAATACGCGGGATTAACACTAGAAGATTTCACAAGAAAAATACTAGAAAACTACTTAAAAGGAATGGGAGTGCTACCAAGCGATCGCAGTTTAAGAAGCGAAACCATAGATTCGGAGCAAATTGACATATTTTGTGAAGACCCGGCGATCGTGGGCGAGGTAACCGCTTACGCCGAGTCTACAAAAGAAGCGGAAAAGCTTCTAAAAAAGGCAAGTGTTGTTAGGCAAAAGCTTGGAAAAGAGCCCAAAAAGTATCTTTTGGTTATGACAACGAATAAGCAAGTTTACAAGGACATACAAAAAATTAGCGAAGAAAACGAAATAGAACTTATAGTAGGAAGAGTTGTGTGAGCTTTTTTGATGACGTGTTAAAGGCAATTCACAAATCCACTTAGTAAGGTTTATTTGTGTTTTCAAAGAAAGATCGTATGACCATAATGTGGTGGAGCAAGTGGATAAGCTCAACAGTGCTCAAAGAAGTCGAAGAACGCTCACGCGCGTTTTTTGAACTCGTGTTACCCCCAGTTGACATATACGAAATTGGTGGAACGCTGGTCGTCGACGTCGACCTTCCCGGCTTTTCAAAAGACAACATAAACATAAAGGTCACAAAACAAAGCCTTACAATAAGCGCAAAAAGGGAGAAGACAGTAGAGGTGGACACGGCTTATGTGGCGCAGAGGCCTTTAAGAATAAAAAAGATGATAAGACTTCCGGTTGAGGTGGATACCGAAACGGAACCGAGCGCCAAGTATGAAAATGGTGTGTTAACGGTTAAGCTACAGATAAAGGGTTCTAAGAGCGTCAAGATAGAAAGCTGAGCGCCAAACGATCGCTTTTTGGTTTCGCAATTGCTAAAACATTGAGAATTTGGCTACGCAAGTGTTTATTTCAGACACTATAAGGTGGCCAGTCTGAAAAAAGCGGGTTGTCCGTTGAAACCCTGACCACTGGATATGTTCCAAAAATTTTTAACATCGCGGTTTTGTTTTTACACATCTTTAGCGCTTCCACAAATTTGGGATCTTCTTCTGCGACTTCAAGGTCAACTATAAACGCATAATCCCACTTTCTAGTTCTCAGTGGTCTTGAAACTATCATAGTTACGTTGATGCCACGCTTCGAAAACTCGCTCAAAATTGATGTGAGCGAGCCTGGTTTGTTTTCCGCCGTAAAAGCGATAGTGGTCTTGTGCTTCACCCTTTCGGCCTTTGTTCGAAGGTACAAACCAGGTCTGCTTAGCGCGATAAACCTGCAAACGTTGTCCTTACTATCCTGAACGTTTTCGGCTAACACTTTTAAACCCAACATCGAAGCGTCATAAGCGCCAACAAGGTAAGCGTAACCTTTTCTTTTTGAAAGCTCCGATGCTACGTCCCTTTTTGCAAGAATTATTCTTACATGAGAAAGAGTGGAAGAAACGAATTCTTGGCACGCCGAAATGGCCTCCGCATCGGCCACAAGTGTTTTTACAGCTTGTACGCTGTCTTCTCGAGAAACCAAGTGATACTGGATTCCGAGTACCACTTCGGCCACTATTTTAAGGTCGTGTCTTACCAAAGCATCGAGCGCAGAGGGCAGTGCACCGTGTACCGTGTCTTCATAGGGTGTGACACAGAAGTCCACATACCCCGTTTCCACTAGTTTGAAAGCGTGCTCAACGCTTTCTACAGTGGTGAAAGAGCAACTTGAGCCAAATATTGACACGGCCGCCTCCTTTGAATAGCTTTGCATTGCGCTAGGTAATGCTACGCTTGTCTGCTTTTGAACACTCCTACACATAGAAACAACTTCGCGCAAAACTCTCCTTAATGCGCTTTTGTCTTTGATCCTGCTATTTTCGGTTATTTTCGTGATGAGCTCTTCTTCCCTTGGCAGATCCACAAACGGGGAGTTCGCTTTGCGCTTGATTTGCGCCACTTTTTCGCAAAGCTCAACCCTTTGCTCGATTAGCCGCACAATTTGCTGTGTGACGCGGTCGAGCTCCTTTCTTACCTCTTTTAGCTCTTCCAAAGCTTCACCCACATTCACTCACGCGCCCATGCTTTTTGCGATGGACTCTATTTTGTCCGCAAGAACAAAATCTTTTTGCGTAACGCCCATTTCGTCATGTGTGGTGATTTTTATTTCGACTGTGTTATACGAATTGTAGATGTCGGGGTGATGGTCCAACGCATCCGCTTCTTGAGCAATCCTTGTTATGAACTCAATCGCTCGCTTAAAGTCCTCGAATTCGTATTTTTTCTTGATGAACGTTCCATCATAGCTCCAACCGCTGAGCACCTTTAGCCTTTCTTCGATTTCCTTTTGGCTCAACTTTGGCAAAAGTGACACCATATTTTAAAACCACTTAAAGCGTTTTAACCTTTGTGAAAAGTAACACCTTTAGTAGGGGTTAGAGATTATACAACTTGTGCCGTTCCGCTATCTTGAAGACGTAGCGATTGCCGATGTGGCTTTCGAAGCCACCTCAGACACACTTGAAGGCTTGTTCGAAGAAGCGGCAAAGGCACTCACGGAACTCATGGTGAACACACAAACGCTAAAAGGCGAAAGTGAAACGGAGTTTACGGTGGAAGCTGAGAGCGTTGATTTACTTCTTTTTAACTTTCTTACGAAAATAATTTACTTCAAGGATGCGGAAGCCATTTTGTTCAAAGAAATAAGAGTGAAAATTTCTAAAAAGACGCAGTACACGCTGTTTGCAAAGGGTTTGTGTGACAAAATAGACTATTCCACGCAGGAGCTTAGGCTTGACGCAAAAGCGATAACATTCCACATGTTCGAAATCTCAAAAAATGACGTGTGGCACTGCCGAGTTGTGGTCGACGTCTAACGAAAAGGTTATACACACACACGTGATTAAACAATTATGTCGCACCTACATTTAGACGAGTCTCTCAAAACCTTGAGCGACGAGGAGCTAAAGCAAAGAATAAAAACGCTCGAAAGACATGTTATGGTTGGCGAACAGGACTTTTACGAAAAAAGGGCGCAGTACAAAAAGCATCCGAACGAAACAAATCTAACTTTTCTCCTTAACACCGCTGAGACCGCGATAGACAGATACGCAAGGCTTCGAGAGCACTATCTCGAATACATTTCAAGATTAGAGAAAGCACTAAAAGAGTCAAAATCCTGAAACTCTGTGCTTCCACAAAGTGGATGCGGAAACCGCTATATTCGCAAGTTCAACCGGCTCTACTCCAACGATGTAAATGTTTGGCTCGTATCCCTTTGAACCTGGGTCTACAACAATCGCGATGGGTGGTTCAAGCGTGAGCTGTTTGAGTTGTGAAAACATTTGATCTTCGCTTTCATAGCTTTTTAGAAACACCACTTGTTTCACAAACTGCTTTAACGCTTCCAGATACAGCGGTTCGAACCTTGTGTTGAGAGCCGCTCTTACCCAAGCGTTTTTTGAACGAAGCGCAAGAACAAGCCTTGCAAGATGCTTTGACGCTCCAAACTCTGGATTCATAAGAGCTTTTGCCTTGCCTTTCAGTTTTATGATTCGCCCAGGTATTGCCGCAACGTCTTCCTCAGACCTTGGGTTTTCGATGCAATACACGATGTTCGAATAAACCTCGGGTATCAGCTCTCCAAAGATCGGTGAAGCCTCAAGAATTTGTGCAGCTTCCTTTACGGCGTTGATCACTTTACGCCTCTCCTTCTCGGTTTCTCTGTTTACCATAACCCTCATGCAAAGATCACAATTTGTCAAATCACCAGAGATCGCACGGTGCAACTCACACGCCCCTCCACTTGACGCAGTTGTCCTCCAGTAGCTATAGAGTAGCTCGGTTGCATACACTTCACTTGCCTTTGCGGAGCCCTTTAACTCAGACACCATCGAGCTTATCTCTTCTTCGGACAGCCCAAAACGAGCTAGTGACGTGATAAATCCGTCCTTCTTTTTTGCAAGATAATAACTCACCATCGCTTGCGTCACGCCCACCATGCGCGCTATCTTCTCTTGCTCAAGCCCTTCTTCCTTTAAAGCGTGGGCGACTAGCGCTCTTACTGCGGGAAGAAACTTCTTCACCATTACCTCACAAGGTGGTCTCATGTTTTCGCACCCTTTAAATCTCTTTCGGTGAGGATCTTTATGGCTTCGTTGCCAACGTTTATTGCGTCTTTTTCTCCTTCTTCTCCAAATTCATCGGTGACGCGGTTTGCGTAAACCGCGCACACGACGCCACCTCTTAAACCGTAAACGTTTGTGATCGTAAGAAGCGTTGCCGCTTCCATTTCCACGTTTGAAATGTTTAGCGAAGAAATGTCCTCAAGCCATGTGGCGCTATTTCTTGGCAAGTAGCCCCTGAAACCGGGTCTACCTTGACCAACATAAAACGTGTCAAAAGACGCGGTGATTCCAACGTGGTACCTAACACCCAAACTTTGCGCCGCTTCGACGAGTGCGCGATAAACTTCGGGGTCGGAAACCGCTGGATAGCCGAGTGGTGCGTAGCTCAAGCTTGCGCCGTCGAATCTCGCTGCGGCTTTTGTTATCACGATATCACCAACCTTTATTTCCCTTTTGACAGAACCACAACTTCCAACACGCACAAAGGTGTGAACGCCGAGTCTTGCTAGCTCTTCCACGGCGATAGAAACCGCTGGACCGCCTATTCCTGTGCTCACAACTCCTAGTTTACAGCCTTTGTACCTTCCCACATAGCTTACGAACTCTCTTCTTTTGTTGAGAAAGCGTTGCTCATCCCAGCTTAACGCTATCTTCTCAGCCCTGTCTACGTCACCTGGTAGCAAAACGTAAGGAGGAATTTCTCCTTGTTTGATCCCCAAATGGTACACCGCTTCGCCGTGCATTGGTTGCTTTGCGGAAATCCTTTTTTGTTCCATAATTCGTGTGCGCTTGAGCAAGCTATATCGTTTTTGACTATTCGGTGTATAGCTCTTTTTGTAACAATTTGGCGTATCCTTTGCTGAAATAAAACTTTCCGACAAACTTTTTTCCTTTGAGTAAAAGCGGAAGCCAGTATCGATCGTCTTCCCACATTTCTTCGTAAGGTATGCTTTTCAACTCAAACCACTTTAGCTCACCCTCATCTCCCTGTGTAACACTTCCCTCAAACTCATTAGCTTTGAAAACGTAAACCACTTGATCCAAGTATTGCTCAACAAAGAAGTAAAGATTTCCGACAAACTGTAAGTGTTTTACCATAAGCCCTGTTTCCTCATAAACCTCTCTAATCGCGCACTGCTCTGCGGTTTCGCCGTTTTCTAGCTTTCCTCCAGGCGCGTTCCATTTGCCTTCTCCAAAAAGCCCTTTACGCTTTTTTTGTAACAAAACCTTGTCTTCCGAAATGATATAACAAAGTGTGGCTTCTATCATGTTTTCGCACCGACATCGCAAAAAGCTTAATTCGTTATAACAGTTGTTTTTTTATGCAGATAAAAAGGATTGCGGTTTTGGGCGCAGGTCTTATGGGACACGGCATTGCACAGGTCGCGGCGCAGTTTGCCGGATACGAAGTGTACCTAAGAGATGTGGAACAAAGATTTTTGGACAGAGGGATTGCGATGATAAAGGATAGTCTTGAGCGCTTTAGAAAAAAAGGCGTGATCACCGAAGAACAAAAGAGCGAGATACTTGGCAAAATTCACCCAACACTGGACTTGGAGCTTGCGGTAAAGCAAGCGGATTTGGTGATAGAGGCCGCACCTGAAGAAGTGGAGCTCAAAAAAGAGCTTTTCAGAAAGCTTGACGAGCTTGCACCGCCGCACACAATCCTTGCTTCGAACACTTCCTCGATTAGCATAACACTACTCGCATCTCAAACCAAAAGACCTGAAAAAGTGTGCGGAATGCACTTTTTCAACCCTCCTCAACTCATGAAACTCGTAGAGATAGTAAAGGGACAGCTCACAAGTGACGAGACTGTGAGCGTGGTTCAAGAGGTTGCAAGCAAAATGGGTAAAGAAACTGTCATAGTGAAAAAAGACACGCCAGGCTTTATCGTAAACAGAATTTTGATTCCCGCATTAAACGAAGCGATAGCACTACTCCAAGAAGGTGTGGCAACGAAAGAAGACATAGACAAGGCGATCAGACTTGGTCTAAACTGGCCGATGGGTCCGCTCACTCTATCAGATTATGTGGGAAACGACACGACGCTTGCGGTGTGCGACGTGCTTTTCAAAGAGCTGGGCGACCCAAAGTACCGACCCACTTACCTCCTAAAACTTATGGTTAGAGCTGGCTTATACGGAAGAAAAAGCGGAAAGGGTTTTTATGAGTGGACGTCTAGCGGTGAGTTAAAGGCTAACTCGTAGCCTCAGGCGACTGTCGTTTTTTCAACTCTTCAAAGCTTTTGATCGCTTCTTCAGCGATGGTTGAAAACTTTGGTTCTACCACCACAAAATAAAGTTTGTCGGGCCTACTGATCGACTCCACCTTCGTGTACTGCTTGGTAGTCGCGTCAAACTCTATCACCCCAACAGGTAGTGTAGCATTTGTGAGAAACACTAGCACGATAGGCTCGTCTGAAGAAGTGAGTGGCGCGATGTGCATAAGAAAACCTCTGTAGCGGTCGATAGGTATAAAAGGTCTAATGCCTGGCGCAGAAAAGTACGCGTTTATTCCAATAAGAAAATCGGTGACCGACGCAAACTCAACAAACTCAAAGTGAACCTTTGGCATGCTTAAACTTACCAAAAACCACTTTTTAGCTTTGTCGCTCAGATTGGAAGGGACAAAGCGAGCATAGCCACCCACAGAAAAAGAAGCGCTTTCCGACTCTTGCTTACGCGCGTATAGTCATCCATAGAACCTGGATGTCCGTAAGCGCTTAGCAAAAGCATGAGTATCCCCATAATCAAAAAAGAAGGAATGACAAAGATGCTGAGCACGATCAAGGAAAGAGCGGTGATTAGCGATATCGTGTGATGCACGCGTGTGCTCACAAAAGAGCGTAGAACATGTCCGCCGTCCAACTGCGCTGTTGGAAGCGCATTTAAAAAGGTGACGATCAAGCCAACCCAAGCCGCAAAAGCCACAGGGTTTAAGATCAAAACTTGGTTTTGTTTGACCACGACATCCGAAACAAGAAGCATTAGAAGCGGCACAAAGGGAAGTGGTGAAAGGTTGCTCACAGACGCAATCGGCTTAATCGGAGACGTGAAAACGCCGATTAGCGTGGCGATACACGCAACAACAAAGCCACCAAATGGACCTGAAAAGCCAACATCAAAGAGCTGATTTCTGTCTTTAAAAGGTTCGCGCGCCCTTATCATCGCGCCAAACGTTCCAATCGGAGGAATGGCCGGAATAAAGTAAGGTAATGAAGCCGCAAGGCCGTGACGCTTTGAAGTGAAATAGTGGCTCGATTCGTGCGTCACCAAAATCGCAAAAAGTGTAAGTGTGTACTCTATCGCGTTTAAGAGGTGATTTCCTTCAAAGCTCACATATCCAGCGTAGAAAACCGTGCCGATCGTCGCAAAAAGAAGCGCGATGTTCCACTTGACATCCGCTTTCTGTGGACGAAACTTTGGCACGACAAGAATTGAAAGCGTTTTTTTCTCCTGTGCTCGTCTTATAACGAGCGAATAACCCAAGTCTTCCGCTTGTTTTCTTAGCTCCTTTAAAATCGAGTTTTCTTGGGGCTCTTCCACCAAGAAGTTTGGAAAGCCGTTGGACACGCTTTCTTGCAAAATCTTCAGCTTTGAAGAAAGAATTGGCTCGATTTTCGAAAACACTTCAGAAAGCGAAGCGGATTCAACTCCAGACATTAAGAATCGCTACCATTTATTCACACAAACCCTGCTTTAAACCTCAGCCTCTTCTAGTTCGCCGATCGTGTGTTTCCTGCGACCGCCAAAGGGTCTAAAGGGTCTTCCGTTTCCGCGGAAGAACTTTGAGAAGAATTCAACATAAAGAAGCCTTGCGCCCTGAACGCCAGGCTCAAAAAGTCCTATCACCAAATTGAAAAGCTGTCCGAACAATAGAACGATCACGCCGAACAATAACGCCGCAGGACCACCATGCGTGGCGCCCAGGAAAATTGTGTCGATCACTTCGGCAAGAATCACTGACGCAAGAAGAATTCCGACTATTCGTGTGTACGAAAGGATATGGCTTACTATCGAAGGAAGCTCGATGATCGCGTTCGCACCTTCGCCAAAATACACAAACGCAAGTCCCAAAACGATTCCAGCGATGTAACCCGTGAGCGAAGGATTTTGCGCTGGATTAAACGGTTGTCTGTGCAGGAGTGCTAGTCCCAATAGCGATATGCTGATCGCAATGCTAAGCCATCCGATTTTTCCAATAAAGTGTTTTTTGTTTCTTTCCCAGTACGCGTTAAGAGCGCCCAGCACAAGACCAAGGCTCACCAAAGAAAGTCCGATGTACCCGCTTATCAAAAGTAGCTTTTTTAAACCAAAACTTGAAGCTGGGTCGAGAAACGCACCGCTTGAAGGTAGAGACAAACCAAAGGTGTGGTTGAGATAAGAGAAAAGGTACTGGTTCAACCTAAACCCGAAGTATTCGTTGAAAAGAAAGCCAAGTGCTATCGCAATGATCGAGCCAGGAATCATCGCACGCGCAAGCTTTTCCCATGCGGTGGGTTTAAAGATCGTTTTTGCGAAATTCCTAATGAATTTCGGAACGATTGTGTGTCCACCGCGATTTTTCATTCTTCTGATTATCCACAAGGAGATAAGCAGTATTGCAACGCCATAGCCAACGTCACCAAGCATCGCACCAAAAAAGATCGGGAAAACTATTGAGTAAATGAGCGTCGGGTCCACTTCATGCGCCTGTGGAAGCGAGTAAAACCTTACAAAAGACTCAAAAAGCTTAAACCTTTTTGGGTTGTCGAGCAACGTCGGAGGTTCTTCGTGCGTTTCGAGCTCGTAAACGAAAGTTGTGTTTTGCGTCTTAGCTTGTAGCGCTCTTTTCAGTCTTTCCAACGAAGAAAGTGGTGCCCATCCTTCAAGAACAAAAACGTTTTCGGTGTACCCCAAGTTGTTCATCACGTCGAGCTTCCTTAGCTCGATTGAAAGCTGTTCTTCCACGCTTGACAAAACAGCGTAGTACTTTTGCGAAAGATTTTCTAGCTCGCTTTCCACTTGTTTTAGCGCACCTTCAAGCTCCTGCTTTTTCTTTCTTACGTCTTCCAAAATCGCCTCTGGCGTTCCGCTTAAAGGAGGAAGAGATTCAAGCTTTAGGTTGAGCTTTTGAAGAATCGAGCCAAATGTTTCGAGCGAAGACTTTGGAACGATGACCACAAAACTCACAAAATCTTCACCGCTTGAGTAAACCACAGCTTGCGGAAGTGTAGAAGAAACTAGAGAGCTGAACTGCGAAAACTTGTCCTTTTCGATTTTTCCGAAAAAGCTCGAAGCGGTTTTCAGATTGAGCACAGAAAGGTCTGTGTTCAAAAAGCTCAACTCTTTTACGACTCTTTCAGTGTTTTCAAGTTCGTAAAGCTTTGAGTAAATCTCCTCCTTTGACTTTAGCAGCGTCTTTACTTTTTGGTCAATGTCGATTGAGCGCGAAACTTGTAGCAGTTCGTCAAGAGACGAAAACTTTCTTCGTTGCAAACCACCCTTTGGTGTGAGAGCGGACTTGAGCGACCTGACTCTCAAAAGCTCGTCCGATACCTTTTTTAGGGCGTCGCTATCAACCTCGTTTTTCACTAGTGAGGCGGTCTCCTTTGAAAGGGGCTCGATCTGCAAAACTCCTAAGTCGTGCAAAACTTCAAGTGTCTTCGATTGGTTGCGCTTTAACCCGATCACTGCAATCTTTTTCATTGGCGCAGGTCGTAGCAACTTTTAACCCTCACGTAGATCAGAAAGTATGAGCTCGCGCACTATTTTCTCGATTAACTTTTTGTCTATAACTCTTTGTGAAAGAGAACTCGCCTCTTCTCTCGCTTTCGCAATTATCCTTTCCGACTCCTCTTTTGCTTGAGAAAGCGCACGTTTCAACTCTTCTTCGACGATTCTGTTCGCTTCTTCTTTTGCGGCTTTAACTGCGCTTTCCACCTCATTTCTTGTTGCCTCAAGCGCTCTTTCTAGCTCTTCTTTTCTTTTTTGGATCTCTTTTTCCGCCTCCTCCTCTGCCTTTTTTACTTTCAAAAGAATCTCTGTGTGCTCTTTTGACATTTCAAACACCTTTTAGTGCAAAACGTAAATCAAATAGACAAAAACACCAAGCGCGGCAATCTTTGCGAGCTTAAAACCTGTGAGTATCCAGTAAAGCCTTCTTTGCTCTCGATTGGCAAAACCACGTATCGGGTCTCCGCTCTTTACTTGGAAAACGCCGCGCGACCACTCTTTATAGTCTGCGGCGAGCCTTGGGTTTTTTGCCCAGTAGTAGTACTTCGGAACACCCAGTTTTCTTTTTTCTTTACTCATTGCCAAACTCCACCCTTTTTGCCTTGACTTTTTTCAGCCTTGTGAAGTTTTCTCTTTCCATTTCGTCAAACATGAATTTTATGTAAGCCGCCGCTTGTTCAAGCCTCGGTATTAAGATGTTTTCGATGGCGTTCGACCTTCTTTTTGTCTTTTCGATCTCTAAAAGCAGCTTACGCAAAGCGGTCTCTTTTTCCGCAACTTGTAGCACCATTTCGTTGAGCTCCCTAAAGCTTCTTATCACCTGATTTACTGAAGCGGGTAGTTCAAGAAGATACTCCGCTGAGTCTGAAGATATTGGGTTTGAACTTATTGCCGGTATTTTCACGCCCATCACGTTTTTGGTTTTTAGCGCAAGACCTGCGACCTTTGGTATTCTCATCGCCTCGTACTCTAACCTCATCGGGCCCACAAGCATCTCAGCCATGTGCACAGAGTTGTACGCGTTCACGACTTTTGTGAGCAAGTCGGCCCTAAGCGCCGCAACGGCTTTACTCAGCGAAAAGAACTCGAGTATAAGCGCCTGTCTTTTGAGCTTAAGAAGCTTTAAACCCTTTTTCGCCATGGCTATTCGGCGTTTTACCCTTAAGTATTCCATTCTTGTGGGTCTTACACCCGCAACGACTGGCAAGGTGATCACCCAACACTCCTCTTTCTGTACTTTGCGATGAGCTCTGGCTTTATCCTTTTTAACTCCGAATCGGGTAGTTCATCAAGAACTCTCCAGCCTATGTCAAGCGTCTCTTCGATCGAACGATCTTCATAGTATCCTTGTTTTACGAACATCCTTTCAAATCTTTCGGCAACCCTGAGATACTTTTTGTCGTTTTCGCTTAGCGCCTCTTCTCCGACTATCGCTGAAAGAGCCCTTACATCTTTGCCTTGCGCATACGCGGCGTACAGCTGATCCGCAACCGCTCTGTGATCCTCCCTAGTCCTACCCTTTCCTATCCCCTGATTCATCAGCCTTGACAAGCTTTCAAGAACGTCTATAGGCGGGTAAATCCCAGCCCTGTGGAGGTCTCTGCTCAAATAAATCTGACCTTCTGTGATGTAACCTGTAAGGTCGGGTATTGGGTGAGTTTTGTCATCTGCGGGCATTGTAAGTATTGGTATCTGAGTTATCGAACCCTTTTTGCCTTTAATTCTACCAGCCCTTTCATAAATCGTCGCAAGGTCTGTGTACATGTACCCTGGATATCCTCTTCTTCCAGGGACCTCATCTCTTGCGGCGGAGATTTCCCTGAGCGCCTCGCAGTAGTTGGTCATATCAGTGAGTATCACTAGAACGTGCATTTCTCTTTCGTACGCAAGAAACTCGGCGAGTGTCAGCGCAAGCCTTGGTGTGAGAATCCTTTCCATCGAAGGGTCTGAAGAGAGGTTGAGAAAGAGGGCGGCTCTTTGTAGCGCACCAGTTTCCTCAAACTCACGCATAAAGAAGTTCGCTTCTTCACTCGTTATTCCCATGGCCGCAAACACAACAGCAAACTGTTCAGAGGAGCTCAAGACTTTTGCTTGTCTTGCGATCTGCGCTGCAAGAAGGTTGTGAGGCAGACCAGCACCAGAAAACAGCGGAAGCTTCTGTCCTCTAACAAGCGTGTTCATACCGTCGATCGCGGAAATTCCGGTTTGGATGAACTCCGATGGTTCGTCACGACTGTACGGATTTATCGCAGCGCCCACAATTTCTCTCTTTTCTTTTGCGACGATCGCAGGTCCTCCATCACGCGGATTGCCCAAACCATCGAACACTCTTCCAAGCATTTCATCGGAAACTGCGACTCGTGCTGTTTCTCCAAGAAAACGAACGCTTGTGCCTGAAGTGCTCAGACCAAGCGTTGAGCCGAAAATCTGAACCACAGCAAGCCCTTCTCTTGAATCAAGAACTTGTCCTCTTACCCTTTCGCCTAGCGCGTTTGTCACTTCGACTATTTCGCCATAAGCCGCGTCCTTTACTCCCTCTACGAATATCAAAGGACCTGCCACTTGCTTTACAGTTTTGTAGCTGAGGGGAAGCACTCTAGCTCACCACCAACGCCGCAAGTAGCTCACCAAACTGAGCGTCCATTTCTGTTTGTATCTCCTTTATTAGAGGTTCTATCATCTCTTCAGGTGTCCACTTGAGTCTTGAAATCTTGCTTTTCACTGGCAGATTTGCGATTTGCGACGCCTGTGCGCCCTTTTTGATCGCATCGGCGCTTCTATTTCCGAATTCGAGAATGGTCTTGAGCATAAGGTACTGCTTCTTTACTGAGGTGTACGTGTCTACCTCATCAAACGCGCTCTGTTGCAAGTAGTCCTCTCTTATCATCCTTGCGACATCGAGCACACCCTTTTCCGTTTCAGGAAGCGCGTCGTATCCGACAAGCTGAACGATGTCTTGTAATTCGGCCTCTTTTTGGAGGATTTCAAGCGCTTGGGCTCTGAGTTGTGGCCAGTCTTGCGCCACGTTTTCCGCATACCAGCTTGAAAGGCTTTCCGCATAAAGCGAGTAGCTTGTTAGCCAGTTTATCGCAGGAAAGTGTCTTCTTGAAGCAAGGCTTGCGTCAAGCGCCCAAAACACTCTCGTAACTCTGAGTGTGTTTTGTGAAACAGGTTCTGAAAGGTCTCCTCCAGGCGGGGAAACAGCTCCCACAACCGTAACTGAGCCTATCCTTTCTTCAGGCGAAAGCACTACGACCCTTCCCGCTCTTTCGTAAAACTCCGCAAGCCTCTTACCAAGGTAAGCGGGATAGCCTTCTTCTCCAGGCATTTCTTCAAGCCTTCCAGAGATCTCTCTTAGCGCTTCAGCCCACCTTGAAGTGCTATCCGCCATAAGCGCCACATCATAGCCCATATCTCGGTAGTACTCAGCCATGGTTATTCCTGTGTAGATGCTAGCCTCCCTTGCGGCGACCGGCATGTTCGAAGTGTTGGCGACAAGTATTGTCCTTTCCATAAGCGGCCTTTTTGTTCTTGGGTCTTCGAGCTCTGGAAACGTCTTTAACACCTCAGTCATTTCGTTGCCACGTTCGCCACAACCCACGTAAACCACGACTTTCGCATCAGCCCATTTTGCGAGCTGTTGCTGCGTCACCGTTTTTCCACTTCCAAATGGTCCAGGAATTGCCGCAGTTCCGCCCTTTGCCACAGGAAAGAATGTGTCTAGAATTCTTTGTCCAGTGATTAGAGGAGTGGTTGGGGGTAGCTTTCTTATGATTGGTCTGGGAACGCGAACTCGCCACTTTGTCGCAAGGCGTAGCTCGTGCACGCCTTCTTGTGTAGAAATCTCGCCAAAAACGTCTTCCACGGTAAACTCACCAGAGCTTATTTGTTTGATTTCGCCCCGCACGCCCGGGGGAACCATTATCTTGTGCTCAACGATCGGAGTTTCCTGAACGACACCCACGATTTCTCCGTCAGAAACCTTGTCTCCCACTTTTTTTGTTGCTTCAAAGTACCACTTCTTGGTTCTGTCAAGCGCGGGTGCCACAAGGCCTCGGCTGATAAAGTCACCACTTTTTTCTCGTAGCACGGTGAGCGGTCTTTGAATCCCGTCAAAAATTGAAGACAAAAGACCAGGCCCTAGCTCAACCTGAAGCGCTTCGTTGGTGTTCACCACGATGTCTCCGGGTTTTAGCCCTGTTGTGTCTTCGTAAACCTGAATCGTCGCCTTTTCGCCTTGCAACCTGATCACTTCGCCAACAAGCCCCAGCTCACCCACCCTTACTACGTCAAACATCTTTGCCCCTTTCATGCCATCCGCGATCACTACAGGACCAGAAATCCTTATGATTTTGCCTTTTTGTGACATTTACTTACCACCAGCCCTTAAATCTACACCAAGAACCCTCTTTGCGAGCTCGGCAAGAGGCTCTTCTTGAATCTTAGAAGAAGGGTCTGGCATAAACACCACAAGCGGCGTAATAGAAGATTCAAGCTTTTCCCTTAGGCTTTGGGAGATCATTTTTCTCACGGATGCGCTCACCACGATCAAGCTGTACTCTCCCCGACTCATAAGATTTGTCAAAGTTTTAGAAGCGCTTTTTGGATCAACCATGAACGTGTCTTCAATACCCATAAGCCTGTACCCAAAAACGAGCTCCCTATCCCCAACAACGGCTATCTTTCCCATAAACTCCTTTTTAGAAGACATTTTGATTCAAATTAGTAAAAGAGACGAGCTTATATTTTCTTCGGGAAGCGAGTAGTGCTTTCCGTAAACAATTCTTCTTATATTTTCCCTTTCCTTTTCAACCCTGAAGAGAAAATAAAGCGTAAAGGCGGCGGAAGGCGCGCTTGTTTTAAGAGGAGTTAAGAACTTCGAAGCGATCGCCCTGTCCACAGCCACTTCGAGCTCTGACAGGTTTCCGCTATTTGCGAACCTCTCGTACGCTTCTGAAAGATTGAAGTAGACGTCAAATCTTTGAACCATGTCCGACACGCTTGGTGAAGAATAAGCCTCAAGAAGCGCTTGCTCCGAAAGGAATCCTCCCTCTATCAAATGAAAACGCAGGGTTTCTCTGTTTATTCCAGCAAGCCTTGCCTTTACAAGGTTCAAAAAGTTGAGCTTTGTGATTTCAGCCCTTACGTACTCCCTGATTGGTCCTTCATTGCCATGGACAAACCTAAGGCTCCAAAGCAGGTTGGAGTAGTAGTAATTCTGAAGCGCAGCACCAAAAACGCCAAGGTCGAGCGTTTTTTGGTATTTGGAAAGTTGCTGTAGCAAAACAGTTCCAAAGCCGTACTTAACAAGCGAGTTTATCACCGAAACAAGATCTGGTTGCGAAAGCAGAGAGCGTAGCTCTTCAAAAGGTATGGTCTGCCCGCTCAAACCCACGGGAAAGTTTCTGGGAGAAACCAAGAAGCCTTCGGTCTCAGACACGCTTTTTCCGAGCGCTTTTGCTGCAAGAATCAAATTTATGTTTTCGATGTCCCATTTCGAAAGATACGAAAGAATGATCCTTTTTTCATAGGGCGGCGTTGCGTTGAGCGCTAGTGTGTTCATTCTTACAAGATGTCTATTTAGCGCAACCTCTATCAACTCTGGTAACTCGTACATAGCGGCCGCGGCTTCTATGTGCTCCTTGTACCACGTGTTTTCCAGTGCATCCGCAATTTCGCGAACGCTACTCATTTTGACTAGTTTTAACAAAAACTCATTAGAAAGAAAGGACGGGAAAATCGCCTTTAGCCTGCCATACGCGCCAGTCCAGATAAGGTCTGGCATTATTCACTCGCTCTTCAAAATTTGCGCTTTTATTTTGTCTTCCTTCAACCTTATTAGCTCTTCGAATGTCATGTCAAGCTCGACGCTACCGTCTTCGCTTTCAAAAATTGCGCCACCCAGACCCTGCACATAATTAGTGGAAACTTTTGCGCCAAGCGCCTCAAACACAGCTTTGTCTTCTTTTCTACAGTGAACCACAACTCGAGTGCCAAGCCTTTTTTTCGCATACTCGTACATTTCGGTAAGTAGCTTTTTGTACTCTTTTGTCTGTGTGTATTCAGCGATGTACCGCTTGATTTCGTCCATCGCGCGCTCAAGAAAGTCTTCCAACGCTTTCATCACAATCTTTTTGGCTTCTAATTGAGCAAGCCCAAGCGCCTTTGTGCTTTCCCGCTGAGCTTTTTGAGCTGCTTCACGTCTTGCCTCATCGATTATTCTCGACACTTCTTCGTCTCTTTTCTTTTTTAGCTCGTCCATTCTTGCTTTGAACTCTTCTTCAAGCTTTGCGATTTCTCTGTTCTTCCTTTCCTCCACTTCTTTGAGCAGGGACTGGGCTTCCAAAATGGGTTTACTCCTTAGAGTATGTTGAGTAGCAGAATTACGCCTAGCACAAACCCGATTATCCAAAGCGTCTCTGGAATCACAAAGAAGAACAGAACTTGGCCGAACTTCTCAGGTTTTTCGGCAATTATGCCCATGCCAGCTGCGCCTATTCCTTGTTGCGCTATACCCGTTCCTATCAAGCCTCCAGCCATCACTATGGCTGCAGCTAATGAAAGAGTGGGGTCTGTAACCACGTTCGGTGCACTAATCTTGTGGTGAAAATATGGGTTATTTAACCCTAACGTTTAAAAAAATTGGTTTGAGGGGAAATCACTCGATTGGAACGCTCACGCCTTTAGGTTCTTCCTTCTTCTCTTTCTTCTGTAAGTGCACTTCTAAAACGCCGTTTCTGTAGCTAGCCTTGGCCTTGTCTGGCACTACCTCTGTCGGTAGATCCACTAGCTTGTAGTACTTGTTTGGCACCTTTATTTCAAGCTGGTTTGAAGTTGCGTTGAGCTTAATTTCCGACTTGTCAGCACCGGGTATTTCTGCGACCACCACAACTTCTTCAGGAGTTTCGTTCACATCGACAAGAGGTTCACGTTCACCCTCGAACGCTCGCGGACTAACATTGCCGAACTGCCTTACAATTGGCTTTCCATCAGGACCTATTACCATCGACCAGCCGTAGACGATCGGGCCAACCCTTTTTCCTTTGGACAGCTCCTGAGGTCTAATTCTGAACTTTTTCATCATTTCCTCGAACTCTTCTTCAAACTCTTCGTTGATTTCGCGAAACATTCTTTCAATTTCGTCGAAAATGTCCCAGCTACCTGGCATAGGTTACTCACCAAAGGTTAGTATCATTAACTTATATATAAGCTTTTCAACAAAGCGCTTAAAAAGCCTGCCGGATTTAACGCTTAAGTGAAAAGTTGGGTATGCCTGCGCCCAGCGATGTTCCAAAAATTTTCATTGGGGCGTGTGGCATTGGATTAGGTCATGTTGGGCGCATGCTACCCGTTGCGAAAATTTTAAGAGAAAGAGGGTGGCGGGTTTATTTTTCGACATACGGCGACGCCTCAAACTATTCGATTAACGAAGGTTTTCCCACAATTAGAGAAAGAGAGCTAAGTTATGGTAGCAAATCCGACGGTTCATTAAGCCTAAAGGAAACTTTCAGGGTGTTTCCACGTGTGCTCCTATCTTTTCTTTCACAAGTGGAAAGAGAGTTTTCCGCGCTCAGAGCTCTTAAGCCAAATGTGGTGCTATCGGATAGCAGGCTTTCTACACTTATTGCGGCAAGAGCGCTCGGTTACCCCTCGATACTCGTTATGCACGAATTTAAGATGCTCATACCTTTACAAGGAGATGAGCTACCAGGAATTGGATTCGTGAAGCGCTTTTTTGAAAGAGTGGCGCTTGAGACATTTGGGCTTGGTTGGGACCTTGCGGATAGAGTGCTCATAACGGATTTTCCACCGCCATTCACCGTGTGCAAGCCAAACGTGGTTCTGCCCGAGTTTCTGCGGCACAAGGCGACGTACGTAGGCATGGTTTCGCCCGAAAAGCTTGACATTTCAAAGGACACCGCAAAAAAGAAGTTTGGGTTTAACGAAAAAACAATAGTGGTGTACTTTGGGTTAAGCGGTCTACCTTGGGAAAGAAAAAGCATGGCGAGCAAGCTTTTCCCGCTTGCGCTTGAGACCTCAAAAAAGGGATTTGGGGTGATTTTTAGCCGTGGAGAACCTGGAGGATCCAGCGCTCCAAAACGCGAAGGATCAGTGGTTGTGTACGACTGGATTCCGGATAGAAGGCTTGCCTACGCCGCAGCGGACGTTTTCGTGACGGTTGGCGGGCAAACTTCCGTTGGAGAAGCGCTGAGATACGGCACGCCGATGATCGTAATACCCACGCCGAATCACACTGAACACGACTCAATCGGCGAAAACATTCAAGCCATGGGACTTGGGTTAAAGATAAACTTTCGAGAGCTCGAAAGCGAGCGTTTCTTTAAAGCGCTCGAAATCGTTTTGTCTGAGCGCTTTAAAAAGAGAGCGTTAGAAGCGGCAAAAAACGCATCACGATACGAAGCGGTTCGCGAAATCGTGCGCGCAATCGAGAGGTTCGTGGAATGACAAGCGTTTTTACACCCTATATGGCACGTTTCACAACGGGAGACAACGAGTACTACGTCACGCTTGACAGGGGAATAACGGTGGTGGAAGCGGCGCGAGACGTCTACGGAGAGCTTGAAACAGAGCTTGTTGAAAGGTTTAAATCGACTTTTTCTTATCGTGGAGCGCTTATGGTGATCAAGGACTATGGCTTTCCAGGTTTTATGCACGACGAGGAAGCGCTTGCGATTTCGCTTGCGACACTTTCGGTGCACAAAGGGCGTGTAAAAAGCGTCTCTCAAGCGCTCAAGGCTTTTTACCCAAAGTTCGAAAAAAATGAGAGAAAACTCAAAATTCAGTTTTTTGGAGGAATGTACGACGCAAAAAGTTTTAGCAGAATCCACACGCCGATTCGCAATCTCAGAGTCATCGCAAAAAAAAATGGAAGCGTGGTGACATTTATTCTGGTAACTCGCGAAAACCTGCTATCCAAGGTCTGCGAAATAGTTTCCGTGACTTCGGCCGACAACGTAAGGGTTTACACACCGCTTGACAAAGGCACGCAGGTTTTTGCTACTCCTGAACCTTCTTAAGCTGAGATTTGTACATTTCAACTAGCTCGTCCACGGTTGTTGCTTCTGTTGCGCTCTTATCGCTTCTGATTCTTCCGGTGAACCTTGGAAATCTTACTGCAAGCCCGCTTCCCTCTCTTATTTTTGAAAAGGCGGCGGTGTGGGTGGGCGAGAGAGTGAGCTCAGCCCCCACAATCTCCATAACAACCACGGGCTTGTACCAAACGTCCGCGTTGAGTTTGCTATTCACCGATGGGTGCTTCTGCGGAATTCTGTACTGTTCAAGCATTTTCGGAATCTCCACAAGGTCTTCGTCACTAAACCCAGTAGCCACTTTGCAAACGGTGTCAAAGCTTCCGTTCGAAGGGTTGTACGCCGCTAAAAGGTAACCACCGATCTTTCCAGCCCTTTTTCCTCTACCGTAAAAACCTCCGACCACCACTAGATCAAGCGTGTCAGTGAGCTCGCTCTTATAGTCGCGCTTGTACTTGATCCAAGCCCACCCCCTATTACCCGCCCTATATCCAACAGCTGGGTCGAGCGTTTTTGCCATGATTCCTTCGCAACCCGCGCTTATCGCCTCATCAAAGAACCTTTGGGCTTCGCCCACCTCTTGTGTGATCATCATCGTGGACAGCGCAAGCGAATCGCTTTCTTGAACAATCTCTTCTAGCTTTTTTCTCCTTTCAAGGTAAGGCTTTGATGTGTAGTCCACACCGTCTACGTAAAGCACGTCAAACAGCATGGTTTTTGCGGGATATTTCTGCAAAGCCTCTTCGACGTCGTACTTTCTTCTTCTGTGCATGAGCTCCTGAAAGGGCATCATCTCCCCGGTTTCAGGCTCAACCGCGACGATCTCTCCTTCGACGATAAAGCTTTGCGCGCTTATTCCTTTTAAAAGCGCTTCGACCACGTCAGGGTAGTGGGACGTTATTCTTTCAATTCTCCTACTAAAAAGCTCAACGCGCGAGTCGTACTTGTGCGCCTGAACCCTTTCACCGTCGTACTTGTATTCAAACGCCGCCTTACCCCCCATTTTCTCAAAAATTTCTTGTAAAGACTGCGCCCTTTCAGCGAGCATTGGTTTTAAGGGTCTTCCTGGTTGCACCTTGATCTGTTTTAGCCCCTCTTCACCAGAGATCGCTAGCACTTCTGCGACAAAGCCCAAGTCTGAGGTTATGTTGTACGCCCTTTCCACAAGCTCTTCGTTTGCGGAAAAAGCGGCCGCGAGCGCGTCGATTATCGTTTGGTCTGCGACGCCAATTCTGATGTCACCACTTGCCATTCTCACTACGTACCTTACTTCTGCACCATTTAACTCCGAAATGAGCTTTGCGAGTAGCTTAATCTTTGTGTCTTGCGCGCCTTCTCCGCTTGTGTTCGCGATTTTAAGTAGCTCATTGAACACACTCACCACGTCCCTTTCTTGAGTCTTTGTCGTGGTAAAATCAAGAAGTGTTGCGGCTCTTTTTTCTCGTAGCTTTTCTGCGACAAGCCCTAAGTCACCAAGCGAGTCGTAAAGCTCTTTTACCTTTTCTAAAGAAGCGCCAGTCGCAAGCGCTATCGCCTTCATGATCATTTTGTCCCCTAGACCAAGCTCCAATCCTTCAAAATCTGGCGCAACCTTGCCCAGCAACATGTAGCTAATCGGCTTTACTTCGTCCTTTTGCGCCCTTCTGAACATTTCGGTGAGTAGCTGCGTTATTTCAATCCTTCCACTCCTTTTGTCTATCTCTTCCAAAAAAGTGGCAAACTCGGATATCTTCAACTCAACCTACCTTTCGCCTTCAAATCCCTTACTTCGCTTGCGACGAACCACCTGATTTTATTTAGAAGATCCTGTAGCTGCTCTTGAGTGAAGTTGTAAATCTTTAGGCTTGTGATTTCTCCGTTTTCTGTCGTTCCAACTTCAAACCTGAATGACTTTTGTGTGTCTTGCTCACCACGCTGCTCACTTTCCTCTTTTAACTTCTTTAAGTATTTGTCGATGATGAACCCCTTTACATACTTTGAATCTGCGGGCACCTTGAACTTGAATTCGAGCTCCAAAACCGATTTTCCTATGTAATAGCGCGCATAATCCACGTTGTTCACGGTTATCGCTTCCCACTTCTTATCTTCTGTCCTTTTTATCTCCTTAATTGCGCTCCAATCATGAGAATCGTTGGAGGGGTTTTCCGCTTTTACAAATTCGCTTTTTTGCACGTCTTCAGGTGCAACCGCAGGCTCAGGCTTAATTGGCTGAGAGACCTCCACCTTCGCCTCAACTTTTACGCCCCCTCCTGAAGTCGAAAGCTTCTCAAATTCCTTTATTTTTTCAAGAATTTGAATTATTGCCTCTTTTTGTTGAGCAAGCTCTTTCACTTCTTTGTTCAACCTTTCAATTTGAGCGCTTTTCACTTTTATTTCTTCTTCAATCTCTGAAAGTAGCTTGCTTGCATACTGCTTTAGATCGACAATCTTTTTGGGTTCGGACATCCCTTGTTTAATTCAGAGAATTAACTTATGTTTTGCGCAACGCTAAGAAGGTTCTTCAAATATTTTTGCGCTGAAAACATAAACCTTTGTGTCTTTCGACTTCCAGCAACCTCTTGGAAGCCCCGCTTTCACACAAGTAAGGTCTAGAAAGCGTGTTGCGTCCAACTGGTATTCAACAGCAACCTGAGGAAGAAGAACACCCGCGTTCAATCCGCGCTCAATAAGCAAGCCATCCCTTCCTATCACGATGTGTCGCTCAGGGTTTTTTAACTCAAACTCGCTCAAAAGCCTTGGCTCACCAAGTAGTGTGAGCTCAAACTTTACTTGTGAAAATTCATCCTTGGTTAGAGGTGGAAACCTTGGGTCTTCGAAAGCGGCCGCAAGCGACGCAAGCCTTACAGTTTCCACAAGATCTAGCTTCGACCTGACAAAACCCATACACCCTCTGAGTTCACCGTTTTTGCTGATAGTCACAAACGCGCCTAGCCCCTTTGCGTTGAGCTCTGGCTTTTGTTTCAACTCAAAACCTTCTAGCTTTGCGTAAACGACGTTTCTTGCGAATTCAACAAGAAGCGCCCCTTGTTTTTCCGTGATTTCGTGTAATGCGTCAAGAACCACAAGCATATTTAAGCAAAATTAATAAATAAACTTTGGGACGCAACTCATAAATTCAAGGACGTGTGTTAAAGCGCGAGAGATTTATAAGGTGAAGGGTTTGTCCGTAAGAGTCACAAGTTACATGAGCTCGCCCGTGGTCACGGTGAGCGAGAATGACAACCTCGCTCATGTGAGAAATCTCATGATCAAATTCAAAATAGGAAGGGTGCCCGTCGTTTCGGAAGAAAGCGTTAAGGGAATTGTGACGCTCACAGATTTTGTAAAGGCGCTTGTTTCTCAAGAAAGGAAATGGGCGTCACTACCCATCGATGAAATACTCGTAAAAAAGGTGATGACGCCGAACCCTATCCTAATCCTTTACACAAAATCGATAAGGCTTGCCGCAAAAACCATGACACGCTACAAGATCAGCGGTTTGCCTGTGGTCGACGAAAATAAGAAGCTAAAAGGAATAATAACCAAAACAGACATAGTTCACGCGATACCGCGCACCAACTCCGCAAACCTGCTTGTTGAGAGCGTTATGTCTAGGAACGTGATCACAGTGTCTCCTAACCACACACTTTACAGAGCGGCCACTCTTATGGCGCAAAACGGAATTTCGCACCTCGTTGTGGTCGAAGGAAAAGCGCCAATAGGGGTGATTTCGAAGAGCGACCTTGCGTCTTTTGCACCAAGCGCGAACAACAGCGCACAAAGCTTTATAAAATTCAAAAGGCCAAGGTTTGCGACTGAACAACCAAGAAGAGTGTACCTTGTTCCAATCGTAGCAGACCTAATGAGCACCGATTTACTGATAATAAGACCCGATGCCACACTAAAAGAGGCGGCAAGCGCGATGTTGAGAAAGGGTGTGAGCTCTCTTCCCGTGGTTGACGAGCGCGACAACCTGGTTGGAATTATCACAAAGTCAGACCTTGTGCGCTCAGTTGCCAGATTTCGCTAGTTCACAATTTTTGAGCGTCCAGGTATTAAAGGAAGCAAGTCGTCAACTCTTAAGGAGCGCGTAAACAGGTCGTCACGCGCCGCTTGTAAAAGCTTAAGGAGTTTTTTTGCGACGCTGTTTTTGTCAAGCCCATTAGGCTCAAGCCTTGCCACCTCTTCGCTTGAGCGTTTGAGAGATGGCCATGTGGAAACACGCACTTCGTTTGGCGCAAGCTCCACAAAACCTAGCGAAAGTCCCAAAGGCACACCGCGTATGTAGTTCTTTTCGTGGAACATGATGCCTCCTTTTGGAAGAAACTCTCCAGATGGTGCAGAAAGAGAAATTTTTGAACAGTCGGCGTAAAACACGTCCACACTCGACGCACCCACTTCCCAAGCTTTTGAGTAACTTGCCGCAAACTGAGCGGCTTCAAGCAGTGAGTGCTCGTTTGGCTTTCCGAGTATAAGAGTAAAAGGCGCACCCTGAATGTCAGCGTGTAAAGCGGTGTAACCCGGTTTTGCAAGCTTTCTTGCTATCGCCTGATTCTGCGATGCGTCCCTTCCAGCTATCACGAGCAAGCCTTCGCTTGTGAAAAACCAGCGGTACTTTTCAAACCATCTTTTTTTGACCACCGCAGTCCTTTGTGAACGGACGATTTCTATATTGGATTGTTGCCTTAACTTTTCCGCTTCTTCTTCGAGTTTTTGAGCGGCTCTTAACGCTTCTTGCGCTTTTCTTTCAAGCTGTTTTGCGCTTTCAAAAAACTCAGAAGCGCTTTGGAAAACCTTTAAGCGTGGGTCTAGCTCAAACGTTTCACCATCCGCCTTAAAAACGAGCTTAACAGGATTTGCTTCGACCACCTCAAAACCAAGTGCTTTAAAAGCACCAACTGCTTCGTCCACCTTTTTTTCTTGAAGGGAAAGCAAAGCGATGCGCACGAAGTCGTGGTTTGTGACGAGTTTTTGTGCAACTTCTCGTAAAAGCTTGGCTTTTAAAAAGTACTCCTGCGAAAGCTCCCTACTCTTTTTTGCGGAAGAAAGAGTTCTTTCAACCTTTTCGAGTAGATGTCTCACCGCCTGCTGCGACGCCTTTTCGCTCATTTCGTGTTCGTAGTACTCCGCAATCGCTTCAGAAAAGCTTTGACAAAACTTTAGGCTGAAACCCGCGTCCTTTTGAAAAACAATCGGATGAAAGTCAATCGGCGCGTCTTTTGCGTAAACCAAGTTAGGCGCAAGCTTTGCGCTTTTCACTTCTTCTATGATTTGCAAACAGACTTGCGTGACCGCCTTTATGTCCAAAGACGTAGGGTCAGAGGACGTAGAAATCCCAAGTCTAAACAGCGCCTCTTCGAGTAGTTCTAGTGGAGCGTTGTAAGCGTGCGACAGAGCTTGAATCGCGCTTTTTCCTTTTAGCTCAACCGCTTGCTCAAGGCTTGCGCCTCTTACAGGAGGCGGTTTGTACTCTTCACCCGGCTGAATCGCCCTTTCCTTCACTTTCACGTATTCCAGCGCAGAAATGACGCGTGTCTTTTTAAGGAGAATGAGATTACCCTTTGCAAGAAGTTCGTACACAAGCGACATTTCGTTCGAAAACTCAAAAACCGCAACACGGTCGAAATCAAGCTGGTACACGCGCTTAAGCCACGCGCCTTTAAGTTCAGCACAACCTTCAAGTATTTTGGTTTTTGTGATCGTTTTAAAACGAGACTGTGAAACGAAGCAAAAGCCTGATGCGTCAAGAACTAAGCTCACTTGACCCTTAGTATAGGTGTACAGCTCTAAAACCACAGCCCTTTCGTGCGGGGCGTGAACGCCATTCACCCTTGCGGGTAGAAGCGATTGAATTTCTATCGTAAATGCGAGTATATCGAGCGCGCTCATCGCTTGCTTTTTCTTGCGCTCCACAAACTTCACCTAAAGAAGGGGTTTTTTGCCCTGCGCGAGTGCGTCACGAACAAATTTCAGGGCTTCGACGCAAGCGTCTATTCTACACTTACTTTCATCAGAAATTATGAGCGCGTTTTTTGCCTCTTCCAAAGAGTTGATGCACTTTTCAACCCATTCCGCGTTTTGTCTTAACGAAGCTTCTACAACCACGTGGTTTGTGTCCAACTCCTTAAAGCACTTGAGCATTCCTTCGACGAAGCTAAGATACGGTTGTACGTCTTTGTTTGTGGAGTAGCTTTGCTTTAGCTCTTGAAAGCTTTTTGTGGCGGCGTTCAAACCTTCGGAATACAGTTTTGAAATCACACCCCTTACTATTTTTTGTCCTTGTTCAAACATTGTGCTCGAATACCAAATCGTGACACATAGGCTTTAAGCACCGAACGCGCGTAACGTTTAACGCTTTTTGAACAAGGATAACGCGTTAATAAGTTGAAAATCTTGTAAAATTATCAAGACACAATCTTTTGAACTCTTTCAAGCATGGGTTTTAGCTCCTCAACGAGCTTGACGCATCTTTCAGGGTCTACTCTTTTGAACTCAAGCCCACTATCGTTCAAAAGCTTTCGCGCAGACTTGTTTATTCCTGGTGCAACAAGAATTCCTCTCACTTTTCTTTTTTGCGAAAGCGCTCTTAATCTTGAAACGTATGCGATTAACTGGTTTACATCCGCGGTCTTTGCGCTTTTGCTTTTGAAACCAATCGCTACAAGCCTTTCGCGGTTGTCGAGCGCAAGAAGGTCGACAAAGCCAGACTTTATCGAAAAATCTTGAGAAATCACGCTTAACCCTCTTTCGACGATTTCTGGAAGGTAAACCACCGCCTCCCTCATAGTTGCCTCAATTCCTGCGAATTCGCTAGTTGGCTCATCCTTAAACCTCAACTCGGCGAGCATGTAAACCGTAGAAAAAACAACTTCCATAATTTCGTCCACAAGCCTTCTTTCTGCAAAAAGCGTAACGCTTTTTGCATCAGCGGTGGCGTACACAAGCGCGCCAGGAGGTTCATGGTAAACCGGTTTGTTGCCCCATACTTGGTGCACAAGAACAGAGCCATCTTCTTTGAGTATGACTATGCGCTCCCCCGAACCTAGTTGAGCGTTTGTTTTTCCTCTTACTCTTACCTCGCAAGAACCCAAAATCACCATAGCTCTTCCTTTAGAAGCCGCACTGCTTATTGCTTCTGCCACTTCGGCAAAACTCGGATTTGTGAACACCCTTACTGGTATTTGAGTGCGGCTCATCACGTCAAAAAATAAAAAAAGGTTATAAACTTTCTTGAATAATTACATCGTGAAATCCGTTGTCTGGCTTTGAAATAGCAGCGAGTTTGGTCGAAAAAGTTCTTGAGGAGTACATGAAAAGGTTGCTCGACAAAGTGTCAAAGGGAGAAAGACTAACGCAAGCGGAAGTGAGTCTTTTAATGGTAGGTTTAGTGCAAAGAGAGCTTGTCAGAATCGAAAAACAAATGGCCGAGGGTTTTGCTACGATGAACAAAAGGATTGATGACCTAAGAAGTGAGCTACTATCGAAGAATGAAGAGACGAACAAAAGGATTGATGACCTAAGAAGTGAGTTGTATTCAAAGTTAGACGACACGAACAAAAGGATTGATGATTTGCGAGCTGAGCTACTATCGAAGAATGAAGAGACGAACAAAAGGATTGATGATTTGCGAGCTGAGCTACTATCGAAGAATGAAGAGACGAACAAAAGGATTGATGATTTGCGAGCTGAGCTACTATCGAAGAATGAAGAGACGAACAAAAGGATTGATGACCTAAGAAGTGAGTTGTATTCAAAGTTAGACGACACGAACAAAAGGATTGATGACGTAAAAAGTGATGTCAAAGTTTTCAGAGAAGACGTGTTTAACAGATTGAACACGCTGAGCGCTAATTTCGATAAAGCTTTGTCCGATCTAAGGACTGAGTTTTACAAAAAGCTTGATGAGACAAAAGCGGACACTTACAAACGCTTGGACGATTTGAAAGCCGATATTTCTTCCAAATATCAAATTATGAGTCAAAGAATTGACGATTTGGACAAAAAGCTAATTGACTTGAAATCCGACTTCACTTATACAAAACAAAGCTTTGACGAATTAAGAGACCGTTTGGTAAAAGCGATGATAGAAAGCCTTGAAAAACAGCGTTAGGTGTCCAAGACCGCATGTAGCGCTCTGTGAAGCTTATTATTCACGGTTTGTTACATTTTTTATGCTCAGACTTTTTGTAAGTTGTGACTTAGAAGACGCTAAAACGATCGAAAAGCTTGTGAATTTTCAAAGGCGCGTTTTTGGTGGTATGGAGGGCTTAAAACTTATCGAACCGCAAAACCTTCACTTTACGCTCGCTTTCCTTGGAGAGCAAAAAGAGGATGAGCTACAAAAGATCAAGCGCGCGCTTGACGAGCTACAGTTTGAGCCTATTAAGGTGGAGCTTAGGGGAATAGGCGGTTTTCCCTCATTAAGAAATCCTCGAGTTGTGGTTTTGGAAGTGAGAAGAGGTAGGGAACAACTTGAAGAGCTTGCGAAAAACACGCGTTTGCTTCTTGATTCGGTGTCTGTGTGGTACGACAAAAAACCCTTTGTGCCGCACATCACGCTTGCGCGCGTGAAAACACCAACTAGAAGGCTTAGTGAGACGCTCATGCTAAACATGGACGAAGAGTTTGGTGAAGTGCAGCTCACACACGTCAGACTCAAAAAAAGCGACTTAAAACCAACTGGCCCTGTGTACACTACACTACACGAAGTAAAGGCGAAGAGCTTATGAGCGAGATCGGGGAGATTCTTGAAAGAATAAAGAAAGAAGTAACGCCAAGCAAAGAGGAGGTTAACAAACTCTCAGAAATAGCCGAAAAAGTGAAAAAAAGGGTGGAAGAAGCGAGCAAAATTGTTGGCGTTGAGGCTGAGCCTCTTGTCGTGGGCTCTTTTGCCAAAGGAACTTTTTTAAAAGGTGAAGGGGACCTTGACATCTTTGTGCTACTTCCAAAACACTTGGGACGTGGGGTGTTGAACACACTTGGGCTAAAAATTGCGGAAATCGCAAGCCACGGAAAAGGCGTAAAGGCTTACGCCGAACACCCTTACTTAAGATTTTATGAAGACGGAATCAAGATCGACTTGGTACCAGCTCTTAAGGTGGAAAAACCCGACGAAGGACTCACAGCGGTTGACCGAACGCCTTTTCACCTACAGTTCGTGAATTCAAAGCTTGATGACACGCTCAGAGCAGAGGTGAGGTTGCTCAAAAAATTCATGAAGGGAGTTGGTGTGTACGGCGCTGAGGCGCGAACACTGGGCTTTTCGGGTTATGTGTGCGAACTTCTTACGATAAAACACCGCTCGTTTTTAAAGGTGGTCGAAGAAGGCGCGAGGTGGCACCCTCCAACGCTCGTCAAACTCACACAAGAAGAGTACAAAGGAGGAATGAGCCACTTGGTTGTGGTCGACCCAACGGACAGCTCAAGAAATGCGGCCGCCGCGGTTTCAAGAGAAAGCTACGCAAAGTTCATCGCCGCATGCCAAAGTTTTCTCGAACGCCCATCGCTTGAGTTCTTTTATCCAAAAGAGGTGGAAGTTAGCGCGTTCGAGTACGGCGAAAAACATTCAAGAAACCTTGTTCTTCTCATTTTTGAAACCTCTCCTCTTGTGGAGGAGGTCGCGTGGAGCGAAATCAGAAGCTCAGCAAAAGGTTTGGGAGAGCACCTCGAAAAAGCTGGCTTCGGCGTCCTAGGCGTTTGGTTTTATCTTGTGGAGGAGGTCGCGTGGAGCGAAATCAGAAGCTCAGCAAAAGGTTTGGGAGAGCACCTCGAAAAAGCTGGCTTCGGCGTCCTAGGCGTTTGGTTTTACGCAAAAGACACTCACGCGTACGTTGCGCTTGAGCTCACAAGAATTGAGCTAGAGCCCAACGAAAAAAGAATAGGTCCGCCAGTTTACCTACGCGAACACGCAAAAAGGTTTTTGCAAAAGAACTTCAAAAAAGCGATTCGTGGACCTTGGATAGAAGGCGAAAAGTGGGTCGTAGAGACAAAAAGGAAAAAAACAAGCGTCTTAGAGTATTTGGAAAATGATTCATCGATTGATTTAGCTCCCGACATCAGACGCGCTTACAAGTCAAAACGCGTTTTTGTGAACGAACACGCAATCGCCGAGCTCAAAAAGAGCGTAGAAGGCGTTTAAAGAGTTTGCAAAGTTTTACCACAGGCGACCGACATGGTTGAGTTTTTGAGTCTCGTGGGTTATCCGCGTGGACCCGATTTTCAGGCGCTACAAGAAATCGCGCAGCTTGGCGTACAGCTTATTGAAGGAGGAGAGTATACGTTATTAGGACACAGGGTTTTGGGAAAGGGGACACAGAGCGTCGTGTTTCTCGGAAAACTCGAACAAAAGCTCGTTGCGGTGAAGGTTTTGAGGGGAGATTCCGTAAGAAGCGACATGGAACACGAAGCGCAAATGCTAAAACTCGCAAACCAAGTGGGTGTTGGACCAAAACTCTTGGCTTACGCAAAAAGGGTTCTTGTTATGGAAGTTGTGCAAGGCGTTCCGCTCGAAAGGCACAAGCAGCTAAGCGACGACGAACTTGTAACCTGTGTTGAGCGCTCTTTGGAGCAAGCCAAAGCGCTCGACTCGATCTCACTTGACCACGGCGAGCTTTCTAGGCCACTACGCCACGTGTTTTACGAAAAAGCAAAGGGCGCTGTCATAATAGATTTCGAAAGCGCGAGCACAAAAAGAAAACCACACAACTTCAACTCGCTTTTTTCTTTTTACTTTGTAAAAAAAGGAGAAATTCAGGAGAGAGTAAAGCGATTGCTTCAGCCGCCCATAATGAGTGTGACCAAGTATTCGCTTGAGCCCTGCTCCACATCAAAGTGGAAAACGTAGTAGCGAACGCCGTTTACACTTGTCACTTCGTGCGCGTAGAAAATCGCGCTACCAGAACCTTCTAGCTCACCCACAAGGTTTCTCATGTAGCGACCGCTTTGCGCGCTACCAGTTAACTGTAGCGTTTGACCTGCTAAGTTCAACGTGCAAGAAATCACGCTAAACGTGTACCCGCTCTTGTAAGTGTGAGAAAGCTGTAGCACTATCGAACCCGAAGCGCTACCATTGACGTTACTTCCAACTGCTTTAAAACCACCTGCTATGCTTGAAAGCGTTATTGTTTGCGCGCTAAAAGAGTTTGAAGAAACGGTTTGCGCGGTATAGCTTTCAGCGTGCGCAAGAATTGTTGGAAACAAGAAAGCCGCAAGCGCTACTGTGACAACAAAAACGCCTAGTAAAACCTTTTTGTTCACTTTTGACCACCAAAAGAAAAAAACCGAAACGCGCTTTTATACTCGTGGAACGAGGGGTACAGACGAATCGTGCACAACGCTTAAAGCCAAGCTTTGAAAACAAAAAAAGCATTGGCGAGCTACGCTTACATCGTCGCACCACTCAACATGCTAAGCGGCTTGGTCGCGCTTTTTGTGAGTTACTACGCGTACAGGTACAACAAGCTTGTCACACACCCAGTTTTGAGCTACGTTTCCATGGGGTTCATGCTTTTGGGTTTAGGTTTGCTCATCGAGGGTTCGACTTCTTTAGTCGTGCTACTACGCGCTCACGGCTATCTTTTGTACGCTAGGCTTTCCACGTTTTTGTACGTGATTTTGCAGGTTCTTTCGTATCTTGTGATTGCGATAGGCTACGCGAAAACCACTTTTCAAAAGATTCAGCTTACCGCAGTTTTCGTGCTAAGCGCAAGACAAAGGGTGCTTGAAATTTTAAGGCAAGAATTCTTTTTGCAGCTTACGGGAGGCCTTGTTTCACTCGTTCTTCTTACACTGATAGTGTTTCAGGCGATTCTAGTGTACTCGCACTCGAAAAACAGAGTTTCGCTTTACGTGCTTTCGGGTTTCTGCTTCGTGTTTTTAGGTCAAGCGCTGACACTCGCGTCAATTCTCGCTTCTTCGGCTTTGCTTTACACGCTTTCTAGTGCGGCAAAGTTTGCGGGCTTTGTGTTCATGGCAAGCCTTCTTAGTGGCGGAGGGAGGGAAAGCGTTGGGGCAGAGCGAAAAATCCTACCGCAGTAAGCTTCGGATTTATTTTGACATATTAAAAGCGATAGAGCTCGACGGTGCTGCAAAACCCACACACATTATGTACAAGGCAAACCTTTCGTATGAAAGATTGAGCAAGTACCTTGAAGAGCTTTTGGCAAGCGGTCTTATACAAGTTTTGCAAAATGATGAAGCAAAGCTTTACACGCTTTCCACAAAGGGAAAGAAGTTTGTGAAAGAGGTAGAAAAGGCAATAAGGTTTGTGTCCGCCTTTGGAATTGAAATTTGACTAAAAAATCACTACGTAAATTTGAAAACTATCCGACTTCTCCCCACCCTAAAGCGCGAGGCTTTCAGCTAAAAGGGGGTTGAGGCCAAGTCGATAACTGTTCAACACGTCTGGACGCTCACACCTAAAACCCCTTTCAGATTCTCAAATAGAGGATTGGGAAAAGGGTTGGAAAGATTCAACCTTGAACCGTGCGGGAGCACTCGGTTGTTGTAGCGGATCGTTGTGAAGTAGCAGACCCGCGTGGGTCGCGGTTTATGCATGAAACAATTTTGTTCGGGGTTTCACGCACACCACAAAAACTCAGGTTGCTAGCCAGGTTAAGAGGCGCTTGGGCGATTCTGTGATCTTCGCAGAGCGTGCTTGAAACTGCAAAGCCGTTGTTTCAACTTTAAAAACCACGCTCGTCCTTTGATTCACGATTTAAAGTTCTCTGTTTTTAGATTGTGTGCAACTTGCTTTAACGTCACAAAGTCTCGATCGTTCGATACAACTGTTCTCTATCAATCGCAATGGCCGCAAGAATTATGTCCACAATTCCCACAGGTTTTCCGATTTTTCTTAGCTGTAACATTAATTGTATAGATAGATCAAAATCTTCGCTACTAGGATAAATCACCACCAGTTTGCTTCCCAACTCCAAAGCTGGAGGGTATTCAATAATATTAAGAATTGATGTCAAAACCGGAAAAATTTTTTCTTGCTCTTTTATGTATGTCGATCAGCGCATTTGTATCGTAGATTTAGTTTCTTCTGAAATTCCTTTTCACCTTGGCTGGGAGTAACTTTTAGCTCCATTTCATTTATCCCGTACGCTTTTAACTCTTCGAGCAACTCTGTACCAGTTTTTATTTTTTCTGTTTCACTGAGCTTCTTTTCGATGGCTTGTCTGATCACCTCGCTCCAGTTTATCTCCTTATGTCTTTTCATTTTGTAATATAGAGGTTCCGGCACTTTCGCAATTACTGTTTTCATAATTTATACGATTATATACGAATATAAAACTGTTTTGAAACTTGATAAATCTGGATAAAGGCTAAAAGCGGTAAGTGCGGTGGCACGTCGTCTACCCAAAGCTCAGAGACGGCGACAGCGTAAAAGATTGAAGGTAGTGGAAGCGCAAAGCTTTAACACAGGTGTCTTCGTGTTCCGCGAAAAAGTGGATGCTGAGCGGTTAAATGGAGTGTTGGTTTTTTATTTTGATAGTGTGCAAGGCTTGTATAAGCTTTTACTTAAACGTTGTAAGCTCCACGGCACAGAGTTGAATTGGTGAACACATGTGAAACCCATAACGGTTAATGGGGCCGGCGAGATTTGAACTCGCGATCGCCACCGCCCCAGGGTGGTATCCTAGACCAAGCTAGACGACGGCCCCCGAAAGTTACTTTCGCTTGGCAAATAAAAGCATTAGCGTCTTTTTCTAAAAACAAAGGGAAGAAACAGAAAAACGAAGATAACAAACAACACGAGTGACACAATCGGAAAGATTGAAAAAGACGGCGAAACCAAAGGAACGAAGTTTGAGGAGGAAAGGTCGATCGTTCCACCCGGTAGCTCGATATAAACCGCTACACCCGTTTGCGGATTAAGGTAGGCTTCAAAGCCAATCGTGCGGTTTGCGTACGCGTAAGCGTCCACCTTGCCGTAAACCGTCTGAACGCTCGTTTCACCCAAGTAGCTCAGCGTCGCAGTTCCGATAGAACCAATCGAAACCCCGAAGTTCACGTCTTGAGAAAAGCTTGAAACCGCTGGATAAAACGCGGGTTGTGTGTAGTTGTCCAGAAAGAACGCAGGACCCTGAAGCTTTCCCTGTATCACGTTACTCTTTTCGAAGTAAAACAGGCCGTCGGGTTCGCAAAAGAGCGTGGTGTAGTTCAGCGTTTCCGCGATCGAACCCGCTGTGGTGTAAACGAGCGTGCTACCAGGTCTTGCGAAAACTGGTGCGTTTACGCTCACTTTTTGCGTTGAGGCTGAGGCGTTGTAAGAAAGCAATTTCATCGCAAAGTACGCCTTTGTGTAGCTGTTTTCAACTTTATAACTCAGAAAAACGCCGTTTTTGGGGTCGACCACCGCGATTTTTGTTATTGGAGAGGCGCCTATTCCACCAACGCTTTCTGTGATCTTGTATTCGTAGTCGCCCGAAAAATTCCCAAGGTAATCAAAGAAAACCGCATAGCTACGTGTCACCACACTGAACGAGCGCGGAATCACCATCTGCTCTGGCAAAACCAAAAGGATTGCGGGAAAGAACGAATCGTCTAGATGAACGCCTTGCGAAACAAACGGATTGGAAACGCTTGTGTTGGAAAGCACTGTTAAGGAGAGATTTGGGTTCACCGAGACAACTTTGATTTCCACGTAACCCGTGTAGTTCACAAGCTGGTTCACAACGTAGTATGAGCCACTGATCGAGTACTCAAAGCTCACGCCCTTTTTCGCAAACCACGGAAGGCTCTCAGAAAAGCTTGCGCTTTGAACAGAACCTTGGGGTAAAGCTTGCACAACTTGAAGCACGAGCAAAAAACACAAAACAAGCGCTACACGAAGTGACAAGCGGCAAGCCTCCCCGGCGCAACGCGCCTGAGTTCTGGCACTTGTGTCCTACATATTTCTTGAGCAAGAGGACAGCGAGGGTGGAACGGACAACCAGCTGGTGGGTTGAGCGCGCTCGGAATTTCTCCTTTTGCCAAGCTTTTCACCTTGTAGCGCGGGTCTGGCACGGGAACTGCGGCGACGAGCGCCTGTGTGTACGGGTGCAGAGGATTTCTTGTGATCTCTTTAGAGTTTGCGACTTCCATCACTCGTCCCAAGTACATCACCACCACCTCGTCAGCAAAGAACTTGAGAGTTGCGATGTCGTGCGTTATCATCACAAACGTTTTCCCTTGGATTTTCAGGTCTCCCATGATCTTCATGATTTCGCCTCTTACGGAAGCGTCGAGCATCGAAACCGGCTCGTCCAAAATCAGCGCATCGGGGTTCATCGCAAGAACCCTTGCTATCGCAACGCGCTGCCTTTGGCCTCCCGAAAGGCTTGTGACCCTTCTTTGGGCGTAGTCCTGTGCTGGTGTGAGCCTCACTTGCTCGAGCGCTCGGAAAACGATTTCGTCAAGCTCCGACTTTGAGCGAGTAAGCCCTAAGATCTTCGCACCTTCCGAAACCGCGTCGTACACGCTGTAAATCGGGTCGATCGCATCGAAAGGATCCTGAAACACCATTTGAACGCGCCTTCTAAACTGCTTTTCTTCGCTCTTTGAAAGCTTGTAGATATCTTTGCCTTCAAAGTAAATTCGACCCGCTGTTGGTTTTACAAGCTTTACAATCGCCTTTGCGAGCGTGGTCTTTCCGCTTCCAGACTCGCCCACAATACCCAAAGTTTTACCCTTTTCCACGGAAACGCTCACACCGTCCACCGCTTTGAGCGGCCTGTTTGCGCCCTTTACCTTAAAGTAAACTCGTAGCTCTTCGGTTGCGATGAGTGCGCGCTCTTTCCATAACTCGGTCGCTTCAAGCGTCAAACCTCTCACCTCTTCACCGCGTGGCACGCGACCAAGTGTTCTCCGTCATACGCCTCAAGTGCGGGGTTTATTTTTTTGCAAATTTCCATCGCAAGCGGACAGCGGGGGTGGAACGGGCAACCCGAAGGAGGCGAAACCAAGTCTGGGGGACTACCTGGTATATAGCTATAAGGCGTGTCAGACCTTAAGTCGGGAACGGACTTCAAAAGACCTTGAGTGTAAGGGTGTAATGGTGTGTAAAAAACGCTTTCTGATGAGCCTAGCTCCACCAACCTACCCGCGTACATCACGCCAACCCTGTTTGCCACGTTCGAAATCACCGAAATGTCGTGCGAAATAAAAATCGCGGTGAGCCTTTCGTACTCTTTGAGCTCTCTAAAGAGTTCAAGAATCTGAGCCTGAATAATCGTGTCAAGCGCGGTCGTTGGCTCATCCAGAATCACGATTTTGGGTTTAAGGATCAAAGAAAGCGCGATCATCACCCTTTGCTTTTGACCGCCCGATAGCTCCCAAGGGTAAGACCTGAGTTTGGAAGGTTCCACACCAACCCTCAAAAGTAGCTCCATTGCCTTGTGAAGAATCTCTTCACGAGGCATGTCCACGTGTGCGTGCACAGTCTCAACAAACTGGTCGTCGATGCGATAAAGCGGGTCGAGCGCGTTCTGCGAAGCCTGAGGCACGTATGAAACCACGCGCCATCTCAAACTTTTGTTGAGAGATTCTTCGTCCATCGAAAGCACGTCCATTCCTTGTATTTCCACTCTCCCAGAAACCACTTCAGCGTTCATCGGAAGTAGCTTTAAAAGAGCGGTTGCAAGCGTGGTCTTTCCGCTTCCGGACTCGCCCACAATACCCAGGCTTTCCCCTTCTTCCAAGCTAAAAGAAACGTCGCTTACAGCGTGAAGTCTTCCGCGTTGCGTAAAGTAGTCCACGCTAAGCCCTTCAGCTTTTAAAATGGGCACGAGCACCACCTACGAGAATCTCGAAAACTCCTCTTGTATAGCAGTTCCGAAGAGGTAAAAGCCTACTGACAACGCGATTATCGAAAGCCCCACGCTCAGCGATATCCACCAAAGGTAGCCGTTTGACGCGGTCGCTTGGTTGAGCAAGTTGTTGAGCATGTTGCCCCAGGTTGGCGTGTTTATTATTCCGATACCCAAAAAGTCGAGACCTGCGTCGGCGATAACAAGCCCTGGGACGATATAGGTCACAAGCGCGATGATCGTCCCGGCGGTGTGTTTCAGTATGTGGCTTCTTACGATGTAAAAGTTGCTTGCGCCCATAACCTGAGCCGCCTGAACATAAGTCCTTGTTTTGAGGCTGAGCACCTGCGACCTCACAATCCTTGACACGCCAGCAAACCCCAAAAAACCTAGTAGCAATGTTATAAGTAGCGCTTTGTTGGGAACTGCGTGAGTTATCGTAAAGATCGTGTCCAAATCGATTAGAAGAATCAAGCCAGGAAGTAGTAAAAGGAAATCAAAAAGAAAGATGAGCGCGCTATCCACAAAACCACCAAAGAAGCCTGCGACAAGCCCCAAAAGCACGCCGATTGCCATTGTGATCGCACTTGCACCAAAACCGATACCGAGCGCAAGCCTTGTTCCTGTGACAAACTCAGACCACACATCGGCGCCGTTTGCGTCGGTTCCGAGTAAGCCGTAAATCTTTCCGAAAATCTGAAACTTGAAGTCGGTTTGCTGTAGCGCGATGCTATACTTACCGTGAGGGATCACCAATATGAGCTCGCCCACCTTATACTCCCCTTTTTCGGAAAAAAGCGTTTGGCTCACCAAAAGCGGGTTTACGCTTTTATTGAGGTACACAAGCGGCATGTACGCTGAGGCGGTGGTTATTGCGCTAATAAAGTTCCAAGCTCCCTTGTTCAGCGTGGACTGTGTGTTCGTGGCGAAGTAATTGAGGTAACCGCTTCCCAAGTTCGGGAGAGACTCCAAGTACGTTTGCGCGCCGCTATCCGCAAAAAGCGCAACAGGGTATACACCCTTTTCGTTTTGAACGAAGAGAAAGATCGCAAGAGACGCGCCCTGAACCGTTATTGGCTTAACAAGTAGCTGAGCGTAAAAGTAATCCGGCGGTTGATAGTTATATCCAAACTCGTGGTAAAGGTAAAGCGGAACAGGGGTCGTGGAGTCTCCTGTAAGGTTCACAAGCTCGCTACCAGATGTTGGGTCGTAAGACACAAAAGCTCCGCTTATAGGAGGTAAAACGCCAACAGGGCCGCTTTGAGAGTACTTGATCACGGGGGAGTTAACGGGGTCGAGCACCTGCCAGTACTGGATCGCGCTTGGCACCTTAAAAAGCTGATACGACGGTGTAGGAGGAAGGACGATGTTGGGAGGAAGAGAGGAATAAGGAGGAAATATTCGCGCCCAAGCGGGAGGGGAGTCGGGAGATGCCACAAAGTAAGCCTTCGGGTTGTACGCGTTACTAAAGGGTGCGATGAGGGGAGCAAGAAGCGCGATCAATGCGAAAAAAAGGATTATCGCAAGACCGACTATAGCGTCACGCCTTCTTAACACGCTTTTCACAAAGCTCAAGCTACTCACCAAGCCTGATTCTTGGGTCTAGCATCGCGTAAACAAAGTCCAACACAAAAAGCACAAGAAGAGTGTACAGCCCAAAAAGAAAAGTCGTGGATATGAGAAACGGTATGTCGAGCGTGGTAGCGGCCAAAACGCTCGCATAGCCGATACCTGGAAACTGAAAGATCACTTCAACAAAGAAAAGCCCGTAAATCAAAAACGCAACGTCCAACCCAACTTGGGTCACCCAAGGAAGAAGCGCGTTTCGAAAGGCGTGCTTGTAAAAGATTTGTCTCGAGGGTATTCCGCGCGCCCTTGCGTAAATCGCATAGCTTGACGAGTTGTACTCTTCGATGATGTTGTTTCTCAGTAGTTGCTGCCTGTGCCCGAAACCCAAAATCGTAAGAACGATTATAGGCAAAGTCGCAGCCCAAAGGTACCTCAAGTAGTACTCCAAACCAGTGGGGTGGCACACACCACCACAGTTCAGCGCAAAAGCTAGATTAATCGGAAAAATCCTTGCTTGGTCGGCAAGCACAAAGTAAAGGATAGGACCGATCCAAATCACTGGTAAGAAATAAGTGCCGATTGAGAAAATCGAAACCGTTTTGTCGCCTATTTTTCTTTTTGAGTTTATAAAAGATTTTGCGGCGTAAACGCCAAAAACGATACTAAGAACGCTTGTTGTGATAAGAGACACACCAGAAAGAATCAGGGAGTTTGGAAGGTACTGCGAAACCACTTTGAGAACTGGTTCTTTAAAGGTTGGGCTGTACCCAAAGTTGAAAGTGAACATGTTAAAAAGAAAGTGGTAAATTCTTAAAGGTAAAGGGTCGTACAGTCCGTAGGCCTTGGCAATTGTGTCCACAAGTAGAAGTTGCGCCTGTGCTTGTTTTGGGCTAAGCTGTGTAATCCCAGCGAAAAGAAAAGCCACATTAAAACCCAAAAGCTGAGGTATCACTTCGAAAAGAAAGAAAGAAACAATTGCCAAAAACAATAGCGTGACAAGTCTGTTGATTAGCCTAAAAACCACAAATTTGTAAGTGGCCATTATCAAAAAAAGAGAGAAAGGAGGGGTTAATTAGGTTGTTGGTCTCCTTGTTGTCGCAGCCACAGCGATGAAGATCAGGGCGATAACCACTAAGACGACCACTAGAATTGTTGCGCCCGAGATTGGGCTTGATGTCTTTGTAACAGAAGTTGGTGATGACGTCGTAGTAGTGGTTGTAGTAGTGGTTGTAGTAGTGGTTGTAGTGGTGGTCACCATTGGCGTAACTGTTAGCGTTCCGTACTCGTGTAGCGTGTACTCGTTTGAGGTGGTTTGGCCGTTACCAAAGTACATGTAAGGCGAACCCGTCCAGTTGAGAACCGCAACAAGCGTGTAAGTTCCTACTGGTAGAGAGCCCGTTGGGATGCTTGCCACATACGTTCCGTTACCTAGTGAGGTGAGCGGGTAGCTTGCGACTTGCGAAAGTGTTTGGCTGTTTAGCACGTAAAGCGTTCCAGTGGCAGTGGTCACAGCGCTCATCGAACCGAAGTAGCCACCAGAGGTTGAACTGAACGCGCTCGGGTTGAAAACCTCTGCGTTAAACCTGAACTGCGCGCTTGTTCCTTGGCTTGCGCTAATCCAGTAGGTGTACGGGTTTGCTAGGAAGTAAGACGGGAAGTAGTAAAGCTGGGCGTAGTTTTGTGAAGAACTCCAAGCGCCAAACACGTACGGGCCTGAGAACAGCTCTTGTGGAAGGTACTGAGACGCAGACTCTGAAGCAAAGCTTGCGGGTTGCACCTTACCCAAAATGTGTTCTGGTAGAATTGGCACACCATAAATGTTTAGAATATTGAAAACTGAAGTTGTGTTAAAGTAAATCGTAATTTGGTAAGGATCGTTCGGTGGTACGTAAGTTGCGACAAGCCCAGTTGCTGCGCCAAACCACTCAAGACCTGGATTTTGAGACTCCGCGGTGTAGTTCACTATGACACCAGGGTCTATTTCTATCGTTTGAACCGATGGGTTGTACGGGTCGGATGAGAACCCACCAAGGTCAAGCCACCAGAGGCTAAAGTTGTAGTCGAGCGCGGTCACAGGTACACCGTCCCACCACACCTGGTTTGGCAAGAAGTTCATCGTGACAACCGTTCCGTTGTACGGGTGACCGTTTGGCGTGACACCCGCGCCCGCGCTCACAGTATAGTTGTAAGCCGCGTAGGGGAAGAGCTGAACCGGGTTGTTCAGGGAAACTTGTAAAGGCGTCGTGTACTCGTTACCAAGTATCTGAAAGTCGTACAGGGTGGTTGCGATGTACAGGTTAAGGGTGTCTGGTGCTTGGGGTTGACCAAACCTGTAAAGCGTTCCAAACGTCGTGTTGACTGGGTGAATGTCTGCCGGGAAAAGCTGGCCGTATGGTGGCTCGCTGATGTAACCCTTCCACGTGTCAACTCTCACAGGAATTAGGTTGACACCCCAATCTAGTATTACGTAAGGAAGGTCTTCTTGTAATATTGTGCCAATTTGCTGGGCAAGCTGCGTTGCTTCTTGGTAGGTTGCGGCTTGCGTCAAAAGCTTAGTTGAAAGATCCCAAACAGTTTCGTTCGTGTAGTCTTGGTAGTTCGTGTTAAGAGGATAGGGACCAAAAATGTAGTAAACCCAGCTTGGGTTTACAGGCGCACCAAGTATCCAACCGATGTTGTACATTTCGTAGTTACCCGTTGGCAATAAGGTGTCCACAAAGGTGTTAAAGTTCACAGGAACGATTTGTATGCTCAGGTTGATCGACGCCGCAGCGTTTGTTATAACCGAAAGAACCTGCTCACGTAGTTGCACGTTTGTACCGCTTGAAGTGTAAATTGTGAACGTGGGAACTCTTGTTCCGTTTGAAAAAGTCCAGTAGCCCTGAGCCGGATGGTCCACAAGACCAGCAAGCTCTAACTCCTGTATCGCGGCGGTTGTGTTGTATGCGCCGTACTTTTGGTAAGCCTGTTGCTCTTGAGGAGAGAAGTACTGACCGTAAACCTGTGGTAAGTAGTAGTAAGGTGAAGCAATACCCAGAATTCCGTTGTACAAAACGGAAGCGATCGCTTGGTAGTTTGTAAGGTGCTGAATTGCGCGCCTAAAGTGCACGTTTGAGAACGGATACACGTGAACGTTAAAGCCGAGGTAACCAAAGC
>Ga0208559_100056_pt1 | contig 38771 bp, 39 predicted proteins | sample BED_Mat_host_6_1_FD_187138 | JGI IMG/M metagenome (GOLD analysis project Ga0208559, IMG submission 187138) | Extremophilic microbial mat communities from Yellowstone National Park, USA - BED_Mat_host_6_15 (SPAdes) (version 2) | ecosystem: Environmental > Aquatic > Thermal springs > Hot (42-90C) >...
GTGAGGAGGCCGGGAAGAGGGCGCCTCCATAGGTGGTGGGTGTACCGCCTGAGGCGCCGTAATCGCCTGAGGACGCAAGGAAGGTGATCCCCTCTGCCGTGCCCAGGGCGAAGTAGAAGTTGGCGTACATGTAATTGAACTCCTTGCCTTGTGCAGTGGTGTAGAACCCTGAGGTCCCGAAGAGGTTCTCAGGGAGCCCCCAGCTCATGGATACCACGTCGGCCAGCTTCTGAGAGACCACATAGTCTATAGCCTGGAATAAGTCATTGGAGGTTGCCGAGGGAGCTACAACGACATCGATGTGAGCATAGGGGGCAAGGGAGTGGGCAGCCTCCACATCAAGGGCAGTCTCAACGTCCCAACCTGTGAGCAAACCTTGGTATGGCTGGTAATATCCTGTGGGTATGACGGTAATGTTAGCTGGGGGAAGGTTGAAGTCCTTATCGAATGTAGCTACGTCAGACTGAATGTTGGGATCTCCATATGCCTCGATAACTGCTATTGTAACGTTCTTCTCGTTTGGAGAAATTATTGGAGTTACATTGTACGCACCCTGAAGATCCTGTGGATCGTAATATATTGCAGAGAGGACGGAGGGGATCTGTTGGGTGGAGACGAGGGTGTGGTTTGAAAGATCTCCTAACACTATGAGATTCTTATGGACTTGAGTGAAATTGGTTAATCCAGCTATTATAAGACCGTTGAGGCTACTGGGAAGGGAAGGAAGGGACATGGGTGCATAATAAATATCGCCAGAATTGTTGTAAACGGCCAGCTTCACATGGAATGTGGACTCTATTAACGACGCAGGGGCGACGGCTGATACCATGAATCCGTCGGGACTAACGTAGGTAATATTCATACCCAACGAGTGAAAAAGGGACTTCACTGCCATCACCTTGGATTGAGGCGGTGAGAAGTAATCCCTTATCTGTGTCATGCTCAGGGGACTGATTTGATGGTTACTCACCTCTTGAGCGGCCATGATGAGTCCGGATATGTTCCTAGGCATAAGGAGAACTGTGACTGTAACTGGAGTGGAAGAGGGTAAGGGACCTACTTGATTCCCCACCAGGCTAGGTCCCACATAATGCACGTTACTAGAGACCACTGGAATAACAGGAAGAGCCAGAAGCAGGAGTAGAAGGTAAACTTTCATTGAAGCCAATAAACGCTTTCTATAATAAACAGTTCTACAGAGTCTTTCAAAAGAGTTATGACCTAGGTTGGGAATTCATCATCTCAACCTACAATTGAGACAAATCCACTTTCAAGAAATGTCGATGACTGTTTCGGTATTCAACTTGTTAAGGTTCCTCCCTTAACTTCATCCAAGTTTAACCACGGAATCACAGACCTCCACCACGTCTCTATCGTGTGTGGCTATCACGATTCCCCTTCCATCTTCAGAGAGCAATTCCAAGGCCCTTACGAACGATATCAGGGAGTCTCCGTCCATTCCAGTTGAAGGTTCGTCGAAGGCCACCACTTTAGACCCCGAGGCAATGGCAGAGGCCATTAGCACTCTCATTTTCTCCCCATAGCTTAGCGTGTATGGACTCCTATCCTTAAGATGGACCAGATTGAAGAGGGACAAAGCTTCGCTGGAGTTCACCTCCTCTCCCACAGTCTTAAGGAAAAATTGAAGATCAGGGTTCTGAAATACGGCCCTCACTCCCCTTTTAGATAGCTGTTTAATGGCAGTAGTCTTACCTGACCCATTAGATCCCACCAGGCACAACACCTCTCCCCTCCTAACCTCCACGGAGATGCCTTTGATATCAGCTCTAAGAATGGTCTCCCCTAGTCTCCTTCTTTCCCTCCAAATCTTAAAGCCCCTAAGTCCGTGGGATCTGAGAAAGTCCTCGTCCCACAACTTATCCTTGTTTACCTCCCTTACCCCGCTAGATATAACGTATACCCTGTCCACCATGCTTCTAAGCTCAGGGACCCTATGCTCAGCCATTAGATAAGTATGGGGTAGTGCGTCAGATACCAATTTAACACCCTCGCTGTCCAAATTTGAGAAGGGCTCGTCCAATAGAAGGTATTCAGGACCTCCAACCAAAACTGAGGAGAGGACGAACCTACGCTTGTAGCCATCTGAGAGCTTCATGAATGGTGTAGAGAAGTAGGGGCCCATCAACTCCCTGGCTAAGGATATATTACCATCATGATACCTGGAGATTAAGGACAACTCCTCCTCGCTCGTCTCAGCCAACACCTGCCATGACGGCTCTTGCATTACAGCAGAAACCTTGGAATAGTCTGGATCAGCGCAGAAGTCCCTACCGTCAAGGAAGGGTTTCGGGGAGTCACGTAGACATATGGCAGCCCTTATGAGAGTAGTCTTTCCAGATCCACTTCTGCCCAGGAGGGCCACTCTCTCCCCTCGCTCTATCTCAATATCACCAACGACAAACAAGAGACTACCACCGAGGATAAGACGAACAAATAGTCCCACAAACCGAGTTTAGGTAAGGTTCTTCTGAACTTCCCGTAAAGCTTTACGGTATAGGCCGCCTCCAACTCATTGGCTACCTTAATGGTGAAGACGAGTAGGGGTAGAACTACCTTGGATGGGGAAAACTTCAACCCCCTTACCTTAAGGTTTTCAATTAATTCCCTACCTACGGAGATAAACGTAGGATAATAGGCTAGGGCGATCACGAGTGGTACTCCCCTCTCTCCGAACACGTCCAAGACTGTCGGCCTATCCACTAGCTCGGACGCAATGAGATAAGAGTTAACGTATGTCATAATACGTGTAGCAAAGGGGAAGAGGTAAAGCCTATGAAAGTTGCTCAATACAATGAAGGACGCCGCTACCACTGCCGCCTCAATCACAATCACTCTCCATTTCCTATGGACCAAAGCTGTAAAACCCATCTGAAGAACTCCATTAGTCAGGGCTGCGGTAGCTGAAATTAGGATTAGTGCAGGCAACACAACCGCGAAGTTAAGTTTCACTTCAAGACACCGCTCTTGAGAAGATAGGATCCCAGAGATTGGGACATTATCCCTATCACCGAGGACTCGGCGAAGTATGCCACGGTGAAGATTAATGCCAGGGTCGCATTGATCAGGTAGCCCACAAAGAGTGCTCCCAATAATACACTCACTATTCCCTCAAGTCCCCCCGCCAATGCCGTATTGACAACCACCGCCCTCATCCCCCTATAGCCCAAAATTCTCGAGGAACCCTCCACCGCAAGGCCTACCACAACATTAGTTAAGGCAAGGAAGGGAAGGAAAGCCACGGCGAAAAGGGCTGCACTTATTAATCCCATTAATAGGGGACCCCCCTTTGAATTGATGACTTGAAAACCGATGGATATGAGGAGGAGAGGTACAGTAAGGTTGATTACAGGATCCAAGAACACTCCCACAGGTCCCCCAACGGCGAAGAGCCCCGCCGATAGGCTCATTGCGGCAGCAACTCCAAAGGAAGCTATGGAGAAAACCGTACTGTAGACCACAAGTCGCCTAGTCTCCCTCTTCATGTGCAAGACTTTGTTCCACCACCTTTAACTTTTTTGTCTAAGAGTGCTAACTCCCGACTTTTCACTGTAAGAGATGTACTGGCCTTAACTGCACAAATTTGTAATACCCGATTTACAGCTAGCAACTTGATCCGTATGACTCCCCAGGAGGAAGAGCTTCTGAGAGCTGCTGGAAACTGTTACAATGCTTGCCGAGAGGGATTCGATGAAACTGTAAGAATGATATCAGAGGCCAGAGGACTAGACCCCGTCTATGTGAAGAACCTACTTATGAATCTCAGGTTAAAGTACAAGGAGGATCCAACATATCTTAGACTTAGGGCCAGGCTTCCGGCAGATTTTCCAATATAGACTAGAAAAGGGAATTTCTGATTTCCCAGGATGTGACATCAATTCAATCCTTAAGTAAGATGTAGTCATTGGTTTGTTTGATTTTTACGTCCCTTCCTCTTCCCTTGAAAGCCATGACACTTAACAGGGTCAAGGGGAGGACTGCCATTAATGTTATACCTATCGTCTCAGCGCCAGTGGGATAGAACATACCTCCAACTGCGCCAACGTTAAGATCGGCACCTGCGTTCGTTGAACCTAAACTTCTCGCCATGGGAGGGAGAAGCGAAATGAGACCTAATCCGGCCCAGGAGAAGAACATCACAGCAGGAATTGATGGCAAGAAAAGTGAGGAGAGGGCTGCGATGGAACAGGCCAGGAGAAGAGAGGCCTTAAGCCCTATTCTGTTCGATATGTTGGGGAAGATAAAGTAAGCTGGTGCCGAAATTGCGTAAGCTACCGCCAACAAGAAGAAGGGGACTTCAAGGGCCACTGCCTCCATTAGGAATGCAGGCGCCAAGCCGAGGAGGAAAGTGGTGGACCCCGTGATTGATGGCCTGCCCACTTTTGGTGTGGGGAAGTTCGTTATGGCCAACAAGGATATCACCGAACCTAAGGCTGTGGCAACCCTCCATCCCAAAGGCGATGTAAGTGCAGCCAGCACCCAACCTATTGCCCACCCCGAAGTGGTGTAGCCAGGCCTCTGGGAGGAGTCCACCGCTGAAGCTGTAACTAAGGCGTAGGCAAGCCCCGCGATTAATCGCAGGGGGAGGAGTTCAATTGGGTTGGCGAGAGGAGTTAAGAATGCCGTCACACCGAGGGCCAATGCTGCCAATCTGAATGGAATTTTGCCGTGGGTTATTGCGCCTAACACCCTTCCAGGGAAGGGAAGTGTAACCAAGGCAATGGCCAACCATAAGGGTAAGTGAAATTGCTTGGCCATTTCCGTAACCCCCACGGCTGGAGCAACTAAAACATACGTGGCTAGAGTATAGGCAAGTAACTGTTTCACATACTTTCCATTAATCTACTATCCGTGGGAGCTAATCGAAAGTTAAATATCGGGAGCAAGGTGATGTCTTTTCCTCAAATGAAAGAGAAGTAATCCCCGATTGGGTTCACCACAGATGGGGCACTTTTCCATTCTTTCCTCCAGGGCCATGTGGAATAGTAACTCTCGCAACTCCCCAAATTTGGTTCCACACACTGGACAGGAGCTGGACGTCAGGTCTGTGATAACACCAACAGGCGGAGAGGCCTTTTTCTCTTCACCCACAGGTCCGGAGCAATCCATATACTACTCTTGGGTCTAGAAATTTTTAAGGTATGTAAACGTTTGTAGACATTAGTCTACATCATTATCCTCTCAGGGTGAGAGTAAATGTTAACTCTTTCCCCCCTTGAAAATCCCACCAAAGTAAGTCCTAACAGGTCCGCAGCATCCACCGCCATACTGGATGGGGCTGAAACAGCTGAAAGGACGGGAATCTTGGCTGCACCTGCCTTCTGAACTATCTCGTAGCCCGCCCTCCCGCTGACCTGTAGTATACCTTTGGGTATGTTCCCCTCTATTATGAAGTGTCCGATTACCTTATCCACTGCATTATGTCTTCCCACATCCTCGGAGAGCCAGAGCAGGTTGCCTTCAGCACTAAAGAGCGCCGCGGCGTGGATCCCCCCAGTTACGTTGAATAGGGCCTGCATTTCCCTCATTTTAAAAGGAAGTGAGAGGAGTACGTCAAGCCTCACCTTGAAGTTATCTGAGAAATTAACCAGATTGAGGAGCTCCTGAGCTCCGCACATACCACAGGCAGAATTTATGAGATCCCTCTCAGGAGGATTTCCCCTTATCTTAACGATCACCGTTGCTTGTTCCCTTCTCAATTCAATGACGTCATCAATGTTAGAAATCGCACCTTGAGAGAAAAGAAATCCAAGGGCTAGCTCAACGTCCTCCCCTGGAGTCCTAAGAATATAGATGGGTTTACCGTTAACGGACAGCCTCAGTGGCTCCTCTGCTACAACGTTGTCTTCTATCCATTGACTACTTTCCTGTAACTTGAGTACCTTTACTCTCTTGACGCTCAGTGGCATTCCCTATCGCCTTCAGGAAGGATATAAGGAAAAACAGTCCCCTCCTTACAGCCGGGTCGTTGAACTCCCTTATCAGCTGGCTCAAGGTTGGAGTGGTACCGTCCACTCCGGCCTTATTCAGACCCTCGTAGATCAGGAGGGCGTTAGAGGGGACTTTGGAGGAGGCAATCCAATCAGCTGCGACTGCCAGTAAATCGTCCCAACGTTCCACAACAGCCTCTAGGAAGGAAAGAACACCCTTACTATTCATGAGCTCTACTAACCTCAATAGCCTCTCGAGGGCGTCGCCCTCAACTTCATCCATTCAGTTCACCTCTCATCTCATAGTCTTGACTCTGCCATTTAAGTTCCACGTTAACCCCAACCTGGGGGGTTCTCTTGGCGTACCTGGGATTCCATTTTGGAAGTGGTGGTTGGCAGGAGACACAGTCCTCAAGTTTCTCCAGGTATACTGGGGTCTCCTTATATGCCGGGGTCTTAGCTGTTGGGTCCTTAAGCGAAGGGTCAGTTAGGATGTTAACATTCATCTCTTTGCTATCGTGAAGTGAGAGGAACACCTTATTTCCCTCAACCCTATCCGACACCAAAACCTTGGTCTTTAACCTGCCAGTTGAGGAGCTGACCATAACTAGGTCACCGTCCTTGAGTCCGCGTTTTGCGGCCAGCTCAGGGGAAACCTCCAAGTACACCTCTGGTACTTTGTACCTTATTCCATCTACTCTGCCAGTTAAGTTGGCCCAGTGGAAGTGCTCAAGCATCCTCCCATTTACCAACATTAGATCGTAAGTTGGGGTCTCAGCTCTAGGCTTATAGTATGTGGTTACGTAAAATTTAGCCTTTCCGTCTGGGAAGGCGAATTCCTGAGAGTAGAGGTAGCGACTATCCCTTCCATCAGGAAATACAGGCCATTGGAGACTATTGAATCCCTTAAGTCTTTCATAGTTCACGCCTGCGAATATGGGACATAGTTTGGACGCCTCATTCATAACATCCTCTGGGGATCTGTAGGGGAGCTCCTTGCCCATGGCCTTGGACAGCTCTAGGAGGAACTGGAACTCTGATTTCGCCTCACCAACAGGTTCCATAACCTTGTAGAGCCTCTGTATCCTTCTTTCAGTATTGACGAACGTTCCCTCTTTTTCTAGGCTAGCCGCCGCCGGTAACACCACCGTGGCTATCTTAGCGGTCTCGGTCATGAAGAGTTCGGTGACAACCAGTAGATCGAGGCTTGACAGCGCCTTCCTTACGGTCTCCTTGCCAGCATCAGCGTTAACCTTGTCCTCCCCCATTACTATCATGGCCTTTAGCTTACCCTCAAGGGCCGCCTCAATCATTTCAGTGCTTGTCATACCCTTACTCCTGGGTAACTTAGTGCCCCATGCCTCCTCGAACTTACGTAATACGTTCTCGTCCGATGTGGACTGATAACCTGGCATGGTGGAGGGAAGGGCACCGAAGTCGCTTACTCCCTGAACATTGGCATGGCCCCTCAAGGGATAGCCACCCGTATTGGGTCTGCCGTAGTTCCCTGTAAGCAGTAAGAGATTGGATATTGCGGTGGAAGTCTCACTCCCGTCCTGATGCTGGGTCACACCCATGGCCCAAAGGGCTACCATGCTCTTCGCATTATGGATCATTGTAGCAATCTTAACTATCACGTCCTTGGGCACTTGGGTCTCTCTCTCAACGTAGTCTAAGGTATATGGCTCCAAGCTCTTGGCGAACTCCTTGAAACCAACCGTTCTTTCAGAGATGAATTTCTCGTCGTGCCAGCCCTGGTCGAGGATGTACTTCATTACACCGTTGAGGAGGACTAGGTCGGTTCCTATCCTGGGGGTGACAAATAGGTCCGCCCTCTCAGCCATCTCGTGTCTCCTTATATCGATCACGATCAGCTTCTGTCCTCTAAGTTTCTTTGCCCTCTTAACCCTCCCGGCTAGGACGGGATGGGCCTCGGCCGTATTGGAACCTATTATTAGAACTAAGTCGGCTCCCTCAATGTCCCTAATGGAGCCCGCGTCACCGCCATATCCAACCGTCCTCCAGAGTCCGGTCGTGGCCGGAGCCTGGCAATATCTGGCACAGTTGTCCACGTTGTGTGTCCCTATTATGTCCCTGGCAAACCTCTGAGCCAAGTATGCCTCCTCGTTGGTCCCTGTACAGGAAGCTATGACACCAATTGAGTCGGGGCCGAATTTTTCCTTTATTTCGCTCAACTTCTTAGCAATAAAGGAAATAGCTTCCTCCCAAGAGACCTCCCTGAAGTGATCTCCATCCCTTATGAGGGGTTTCTTAAGTCTGTCCTCACTGTTTACGAAAGTGAGACCGAATTTTCCCTTTATACAGGTGGCTATACCATTGGCAGGGGACTCTGGTTTAGGCTCCACCTTCAGGATCTCTCTTCCCCTGGTCCAAACCTCAAATGAACATCCCACCCCACAGAAAGGACAGACCGTCTTAGTCCTCTTAACTAAAGATTGCCTTAGTTTGGAATCCATGTGACTGAGGACCATTATTGGTTCGAAGGTGTATTCCGAACCCTTTATGGACTTAATCAATTTCTCCTTAACATCCCTCCTCATTCCCGTAAGGAAGCCCGCCCTTCCTAGCATGGACTTCTCCATCAATGCGTTAACAGGGCATACTGTGACACAGGTCCCACATGAGACACAGGAGGAGAAGTTTATGGGTGCTCCATCGCTCCATACCACCCTTCGCCTATCCCAATCTATCTTTATGACCTCATTCACCACCACGTCTTGACATGCCTCAACACACCTACCCGAGAGAATACATTGGTTAGGATCGTAAACGTAGAACGGATTACTGTCATCGACCTCGTAACCCCTGTCCGTATAGTTCTGTTTGGTGATGTGGGTCTTCATTACGGCTTCGTGTAGCTCACAGTCCACGTTGTTATCACAAAGGGTACAATAGAGCTCGTGGTGAGTTAGCAATTGGTCCATGGCTTTAAGCCTCATGGGTTCCGCCTCAGTCACACTGACTATCATCCCCTCCTTGACAACTGTGGAGCAGCTCCTCACCAACTTCCCGTCAACCTTAACAACACAGGAGTCACAAGTCCTTACTGGACCAAGGAAATCATTGAAGCAAACATGAGGGACGTAGATGCCGGCTCTCTCAAGGGCCTGGTGGAGGTACTCTCCCTCCCTTGCATCGATCTCCCTTCCGTCAACAAGCAGTTTCATTGATGAAATTCCCGTCGACTTCTTTATAATTTTATTTCGTCTTGTCACAACAGTTGTGGACAATTGGGCTAAGAAGCAGCAAAACTTAACTTATATCCTTCAGAAATTATAATGGTATTATATTTTCCTCTTCACCCTTTCCAACCTAATTATCTCATCCCCGTTCATCTGTAGCTCCTCCACCGCCCTATCCAAAGTGGTCTTAAGGAGCGCCGCATCCTCGTCCCACACCGCGTCCACGGCCAACTGTTTTTCAAAATCTATAAAGATTGAGTTCTCCCCCTTTCTTACAACGAACTTCCTAACTACTTTACCCTTAGTGAACCTGGCGAACCCCGTGGGTTCCATATAAAATATGAAGGTCGTGCTTTCAGCTCCCCTGTACACAGTTATTCTTGCCTTCATGCTTGTTACTTTTCCAGAGTAAACGTCCTGTCCCATCCTCTGAAGGTTTTCGACCTCTATGATTCTTGTGAGAAAGAAGTCCGGATCTGAGAGTATGGAGTAAACTATGTCCACGTCATGAGAGGTCTTAATCTCGTGCCAGAGTGTGTCCATCTATAAGTGTTTTTATAGAAAAAGGATTTAATGTTTTTCGATTACTTGATTGACTTCACGAATTCATCATAGGCCTGTTTGACCTCGTCAACGGAACCTACGTCCTCCAATGAGGTGATATCGCCTAACGGGGAGTTTGTGGCGACCGACCTTATTAATCTCCTCATTATCTTCCCCGATCTGGTCTTAGGCAACTTCGTGACGAAGAACAGGGCCTTTGGCAGTCCAATGGGACCGTAGTTGTTCCTTATCCAGTCCATTAGCTCCTTTCTCATCTCCTCGCTAGGTTGATTACCGACCTTCAACACAACGTAGGCAATTGGCACTTCGCCCTTGACTTGATCAGGTACACCGATGACCGCTGCCTCGGATACGGCCCTGTGAGAGACGAGCACCGACTCCAGTTCGTAAGTCCCTATCCTATGGCCCGAGACCTTCATCACTTCGTCCGCCCTTCCGGCCACCCATATGTAGCCGTCCTTGTCCTTCACCGCATAGTCTCCGGCATAGAACAGCCCTGGATACTTCGACCAGTAGGTCTTCACGTACCTCTCATGATCTCCCCATATCCCCGTTGGGGCGGCAGGCATCCCAGGCCATGGGTTCTTGAGCACAAGGTAGCCTCTCTCACCAGGCCTCACAGGGTTCCCAGACTCATCGAGGACGTCTGCCTCAACGCCCGGCAGGGGATAGCCGTTGGTTCCAGGCTTCATGGGAACCAACATTAGACCAGGAAGGTGACTTATCATTATTCCTCCAGTCTCGGTCATCCACCAGGTCGAACCAACGGGAGCTCTCCCGTTTCCAACCACTTGGAATAACCACCTCCAGGCAGATGGGTTTATTGGTTCTCCCACCGAATGTATTACCCTTAGAGTGGAGAGATCATGCTTCTTTACGTAATCCTCACCGAACTTCATGAGCGTCCTAACTCCAGTAGGGGAAGTGTAGAGTATGGTAACGCCATATCTCTCCACTATGGACCACCACCTGTCCGGTGCGGGGGTATCAAGGGTACCCTCGTAAAGTATTGACGTTAGACCCTCTATGAGGGGACCAAACACAATGTAGGAGTGCCCCGTGACCCACCCTATATCTGCGGTACAGAAGTAAACATCGTCGTCCCTGGCGTCGAAGACCCACTTCATGGTGGCGTGAAGCAAGGTCGCATATCCGCCGTGATCATGGATCATACCCTTGGGCTTCCCCGTCGTCCCGGAGGTGTAGAGAACGTAAAGTGTCTCGTTACTCTCCATTCTCTCTGGCTCTACGTAGGCGTTGGAGGGGACGTCCCTCAACAACTCCTCCAATAAAACGTCGCGCTGTCCCAATTGTACCTCTCCTCCCAGACGACGTACCACAATCACCCTCTTCACAGATGGAGTGAGGTTGAGAGACTGATCTACAATCTCCTTTAGCTTAAGGATCTTGCCTCTCCTATAGACTCCATCTGCTGTGAATATCAAGGTGGCGTTGAGGTCATTCACCCTACTTGCTATGTTCTCAGCAGTGAAACCGCTGAATATTACAGTGAAGATCACACCTAGCCTCGCCGCCGCTAACATGACGATGGGTAACTCGGGTATCATGGGGAGGTATATCGCTATTCTGTCCCCCTTCTTTAATCCAAGTTTCGTCTTCATAGCGTAGGCCACCCTGTTTACTTCCCTCCACAGGTCGTAGTAGGTGTACTTCCTAACCTCCTTCGGTCTTCCTTGGTCGTCCACGGGCTCTCCCTCCCATATATAGGCGACCTTGTGCCTCCTCCACGTCTTTACATGCCTATCTAAAGAAAGGTAAGATATGTTAGTTGTCCCACCCACGAACCACTTGTACACATTCTTGTTTTGAGTCTCCTCCATTACCTTCTCCCATGGTGTAAACCACTCCAACTCCTTGGCTACCGACTCCCAACTCTCCTTGAAGTTCTCAACTGACTTCCTATGATACTCCAGGTATTCCTGTTCGCTCACGTTCCTATGGGCCCAGGACTTCAGAACTATTTTTTCATCGAAGGGTAATGCCTCACCCAAAATTTCATTGGACATAACGATAATGAAGAGGACGTGGATTTAAATTTTTAATTTAATGTGGAACGTAAATGGGACACCCCTTAGTTTCGTTTTTAGGTCTTTTTAGAGAAAAATTAAGTAACACTGAAGTGAGGGAAAAAGGGTTCTATAGATATTATTCCTACGGAAGCCTATTAAGTCTGAAAAACATGTATTCTATATGAGAATCCTCCTGGGCGGAATAAAGGGGGGAGTGGGAAAGACAACCATAGCGCTTGTGTTGGGTAGGAGACTTGCCCGCTTGGGGCACAGGATCCTCATTGTGGACAGAGACATCATAGGGTGGGCGTCCAAGATCTTGGGGGTGTCCAACGAGGAGGGACTATTGAATTGCACCCTAGAGGGGAAGAGAGATTGTTTCAACTCTTTAAAGATTGTTAATGGTGTTCTCGGCGTGGTCAGGTTCTATCCGGTGGCGCATACGTTCAGAAATAGTGTAAATAAAGTCGCTGAAAATCCAAAAATGTTAGAGAATGTAACTGAGACCTACAGAGAGATACTTAAGGAAAATTTCGAACTTTTTCTGGTGGACAACCCGCCAAACGTCCTTCCATCAGATCCGGTGTGGAGCTTGGAGTTTAAGGCATTCTCCCTCACCTTGGATACTCCAAATTCATTTCTATTCATCTCGGACCCCACTCCCTTCGGTATGGACGCGGTGGTCAGGTACGCCCGTTACATGCAGGAGGATCCAGAGTTCATTCCATTCAAACATGTCGGTCTTGTGGTCAACATGGTTCCCCCAATTCCGGACCAAGAGGCCATCACCATGAGGAAAATGAGGGAGGTCTGCGGAGAGGTGGGAGCTGAGATCTGCACAATGATTCCGTTTAACGATTCATTATTTAACTACGGTGAGCGGGAGGAGGATTACCCAGAGGAGGTGGATGAGCTCGCTGGAGAAGTGGCCAACTGGATCGGCAGTTAAGGTAGTGACGTTGGGGATAGTCCCCTCTCACGTAGTGGACGGAATACTGGAGGCAATTAAGGGGGTCAAGTTCACCAAGTATACTGGGTTCTTCATGCCCAAGGGTGAAGAGGGATTAATAATTTCTGATGAAGAGAATCTCCTAAATGCCTACATTGCAGGGAGGAAGTTTAAGAGGGTGTGGATCTACACCTACCCCTGGATGGGGGACGCAATGGAGGTTGCCGGGGCCCTGAGGGAGAACGGGACCCCCGCTGCCGTCCTATTTCACGGTGTACCGAGCGTAGAGGAGGAAGGACAGAAGGTTAAGGTGGCCCCTGAGTTGAGGGTGCTTATTGAGAGACCTCCCAAGGCCAGCGTTCTCTCCTGGATATTGCCTGAGGAGCCGATCGGAAAGGTTGATTACGCCTTGCCCAGGTCCTCTAGGAACGCCAAGTATGACCTAATCTGCGGTCCCGACTGTGACGTTTTTCCCACATACGATGCAAGGTTGTGCCTACTGATGGCGGTCCTTAGAATGGACGCCCTTCCCTTGGAGGTCAGACAAATAGACGGGAGGATGGTTATGGTGAGAACAGTGTGTGATAGAATTAAGGAGGGTACTGTGACCTTGGTGAGACCCAACAAATGGTTCAACAGATTTGAGTTCTACAGCGGTGTCCAAAAGGGCCTCACAGTTACCGTGGAGGATGGGGAGAGGATGATGGAGAAACCAGTGGGGAAGACCTTCCTGGGCGTATATAGGACACCTGAACAGGTGTTGGACAAAATGAGAGGGATAGGACTACCCATTTAGTTGGTTAAGATTATTGTAGGCACTAAGCTACGAATTTTTCTTTTAACCAACCAGAATTTCAGAAGGGATGCATCACGCTCCCAAGGAGAACGCCCTACTATCGATTTGTAAGTTCATGACCGCACTATCGTTAAGATCAGGTATTTTTCCCCCAAGCTCTACCAAATAGAGTGGAAACTTGAAACTGTCAGAGCCATTGGAGAACTACCTCAAGGAAATATATGAGCTGGAGGAGAATAAGGGTAGAGCCAAGGTCGTTGACCTTATCGCCGCCTTCAACGTCTCCCCTGGTACCATAAGCAAGGCACTCCAGAGGTTGGAACATATGGGAATGATTGAGAGAGGTGGTGGTTCACTGAAGCTCTCTGAGGACGGGAGGAAGGTGGCTGAGAGGTTGGTGAGGTCACATAGATTGTCAGAGAGGCTCCTCACCGATATAATCGGTGTGGACTGGGTGAGGTCCCACGACCTCGCACATAGGTTGGAACACATATGGCCTGAGGACGTGTTGGATAGGATTGATCAGATACTGGGCAGACCTCCCACCTGCCCTCACGGACACCCGATCGCAGGCAGGGCTAAAATGTCCGGTGTAACTCTTACGGAGGCCAAGGAAGGAAATTACAAGGTCAAGGCCATAATTAGGGAGGAGGAATGGATCCTGAGGGAGTTGGATAAGATGGGCCTTAGACCTGGAGCTACGGTGAACGTCTCAAGGAGGGGAGAGGAAATATACCTGACACAGGGATCTAACAGCGTTAGAATCAGGCCTGAGCTGGCACGCCAGGTCCTAGTGGATGAGATAGCCACGCAGGCCCTGAAAGATGATGAACGATCCCTTTAATCGATAATTGTTAGCAGATCTTTTAATCCATCCTAGGTTAGTTAGGGTTGAGGTAGGATTGAACGTAGTTGTTGGTTTTAAGGTGGTACCCGACGAGACCCTCATTAAGGTCTCCTCTGGGAAACTTGACATGAACGTTGCGGTTAAGATAAGCACCTACGACAAGAACGCAATAGAGGAGGCGGTTAGAATAAAGGAGTCCACTGGGGGGAAGGCCATAGGAGTGACGGTTGGGAACACCGATAGGAAGACCATCAGGGAGGCCCTGTCCATGGGTGTGGACGAGGTTGTGGCAATTTCAACCCAATACACCGACGTTCTGGGCACTGCCACGGCCATTGCTGAGGAGGTCAGGTCCATGAATCCAGACCTGGTTTTGTTCGGTGAGACCACGACCGACGGCTCAACATCGGGATTGGGGCCCATGGTAGCAGAGTTCTGGGGAGTGCCGGTCATAACTTTCGCCAAGTCGATCAAGTTGGACGGCAAGGTGATAAGGGCGGAAAGGTCGCTTACACCGGTGGTGGAAATTGTGGAGACCGAGCTACCCACGGTGGTCACTGTAACTGGAGAGATAAATTCGCCAAGGATACCCACCTTGAGACAAATAATGGAGTCTTCAAAGAAGCCAGTGAGGACAAAGGAGTTCAAATCCTCCCCCATGGCCTCCTTGGACAGCGTGGAACCATACCTTGTCCAGAGGAAAAGGATAGTGTTGGAGGGGAAGACTGAGGAAGTAGTGCAGAAACTAATTGAAGCGCTCAGAAAGGAGGGGGCACTATGATAGTTGTGTTCTCTGAGGACGGGGAGAACTTCAAATCGGCTGCGGCCCTGGCCCAATCGCTGGGAGAGGAGATAGCGGGAGTTGCGAAACAGGAGCTAAAGTTCACAAACAAGCTCTACGTCACTGACTTCGACGAGGATGTGGTCGTGGATATAGTGTCCAAGGAGTCTCCCACCCTTGTTATAGGAGGGGATACCAAGAGGGATAAGACGGTGGCTGCGAGGGTGGCTGCCAGGCTCAGGGCCGCATACGCGCCCTCAGTCGTTGACCTAAAATCCCAGGGAGATAGGTTCGTGGTGAAGAGAATAGGATACAGCGGAGTGGCCTTAGCTACGTTAACCCTCTCCAAACCAGCTGTGATAACGGTGGGGAAAGGTGACTCCTCACCCAAGGAAATGCAGACTCAAGTTATCAGACAGGAAGGTAAGGGTAGAGTGAGAGTGGTTGAGAGAAGGGAGGGTAAGGGGACTGTGGACCTGGGCTCCGCTAAGATAATTGTCTCGGTAGGAAGAGGGATGGGATCGAAGGAGAACGTTAAATATGCGCAGGAATTGGCTGACGCCATTGGAGCCGCATTGGCGGGAAGTAGGCCTGTGACGGCTGAGATGGGATGGCTCCCAGAGGACAGGCAGGTTGGACTATCGGGAACCAAGGTGAAACCGAAGCTCTACCTGGCCCTGGGAATTTCAGGTCAACCGCAACACCTGGCGGGAATGAAGGACTCAGGGTTGGTGGTGGCCGTAAACAAGGATAAGAACGCACCAATAGCAGAGAACTGCGACTATCTGGTCGTTGCTGATACGGTCGAGTTCTGCCAAGAGATGGTGAAGAGGCTGAAGGGATGAGCTTCGACGCCGACGTAGCAGTGGTGGGAGGTGGACTGGGAGGGCTTTCGGCGGCCATCTCTGCGGCCAAGGAAGGACTTTCAGTTGTTTTGTTGGAGAGAGGCGCATACTCAGGCTCCAAGAACGTCTCGGGAGGAAGAATATACGTCCACTCCCTCCTGAAGCTAATACCGGACGCACTTGAGAGGGCCCCCCTGGAGAGACCCATTACTAGGGAGACCTACGAGGTGCGCTGTGGAGACAGGAGGGTGACCTTCACATTTCAGAAGAGAAATAGGGATAGCTTCTCGGTGTTGAGGGCAAAGCTGGACGACTGGTTGTCCCACGAGGCTGAGGCGGCTGGGGTTCTAACTTCCTTCGACACACAGGTCACGGGGGCAAGAAGGGAAGGGGGTGGAATCACCGTTGAGACAAACAGGGGTGAGTTCAAGGTCCCCTTGGTGATCGAGGCAGATGGTGTTACAGCTCCGACCTCCAGATATCTGGGCATAAGGAGGCTTACACCAGAGCAGTTCATGGTAGGCGTGAAGGAAGTGGTGGCAACTAAGCCAGAGTTACCTGAGGACGAGGGGGAGGCAAAGGTGGTGTTGGGACTGACGGCAGGCCTTAAGGGCGGTGGATTCCTCTACACCAACAGGGAATCGGTCTCAATAGGATTTACAGTGAAGGTTGAGTCGGTACAGGAGAAGTTGGTAAAGACAAGTGAACTAATTGAAGATTACAGGGAATCCCTTGGTATTGAAGGCGAGGTCCTAGAGTACTCAGCCCACCTGATCCCCTACATGGGGTATAGAGGACTGCCTCCCCTTTACGCACCAAATCTCATGGTGGTTGGCGATGCGGCTGGAATGCTGATTAGTGACGGTTTTGTGATAAGGGGAATGGACTTAGCCATAGGGTCGGGAACCATTGCAGGTCAAGTGGCCGCTAAGTTAAGGGAAATGAACAATTTCACTAGGACCGACATCTATCAAAGTCAGTTGGAGGACTCCTTCGTAATGAGGGATATTAAGGCGGCCTGGAAGTCCTTTAAGGGTTTATCTAACCCTAGGTTTTACGAAGTTTACCCACAAGTTATATGTGACGTTTTGGACTCCATGTTCTCAGTTGGTGATAGGAGACTACTCAAGGTGGCCCAAGAAAGATTAAGAAAGGAGGGATTGGGCCTTACATCATTGGCGAGGGATCTACTATGGTTCACATGAATCTACTGAAGAGATTAGGCCTCAATAAGTATGAGGTCGGCGAGTCGCACATAAGGGTAAATGTGGAGATATGCAGGTCATGTGAGAGTAAGCCCTGCATTGCTGTCTGCCCTGCTGGTACATATGAGGCTCAGCCAGACGGCACAATAGTAGCCCATTACGAGAGATGCCTAGAGTGCGGAGCTGCGCTTGTTGCCTGCCCTTACGGCGCAATAGCTTTCAAATGGCCTGAGAAGGGAATATCCTATAGATATGGATAAGCTCTAACTTTGTAAATGTCGGCTCTGGCTGAGCATCTTCTGTAAGCATTTCCTGCTTTTTGAACAAGCTCTATCCTTCACTCACAGAAGGAGCGGGGTTCTCGAACCCTTTCCTTCATGCCTGACAGGGCTTACGAAAATTTCATATCCACAGTTGAATCCAATGGGCTACGCATGACTATCAGCCGAGGTCTAGTTGGAATTATTAACACCTAAAAATTTTTCTATAGAAATCCATCCTGACGGAGGGGATGGCACCAAATCCCAATAAGTTAAAAATGCTAGAATGGAGTCCATTGAGTTAGTGGGATGGGACTGAAGGTAGCACCTGGTGGCTGCCATTGAAGATCAAGCATAACATTATTACCGTCATTAATAAAGGAGAAAATAATGGTAACGTTAGCAGGAGATGTTAGATCATAGGTAAATTGTGTGGAGTAGGATCCTGTACCATCATAATACTTGGAGACAATCATTTTCCCATTGATGTATAGCTGCACGTACTCTGGATCATATTTTAGCTGAGCCACGTTGGGCCCGCCATTTATTTGATAGGGATAGTTTAGGGCCAAGCCTAAATAGAAAGTAGTGTTACCATCAACCGCAGGATCAAGGTAACCTGAAAAAGCGATAGTAATGTTATCGCCATTATATCCTGAAATAATAACGGGCACAGTTCCTCCCCATATTATGGGAATGGGAGATTGGAAGTTAGTTGGAGAGGCAGCCCCAGAACCCCAATATAGTGAGTACTGATTGGGGTTTACCATATTAGGAATCTCTGGCTGAAGTTGTTGAGGTGGCCCACCATTTCCTTTGAGCAAACCTGGCTGAAGTTGTGGATTTGGTGGCCCACCATTTCCTTTGAGCAAACTTGCATTGTAATATAGGTTATTTTCTGTCCACATTATAATTAAATTGTTAACCGAGGGCAGGTAGCCCTCATATAGTTGAGATATTTGGGCCGAAGAGAGAGCCTGGCTATATAGCAAGGTCATTGCTATCCATCCATTGAATGAATATTGTTGAGATCCTGCCGCACCAGATAGACCTGGAAGTCCAATGATTCGGGTTAGGAAATTATTGGATGAGGATACACTGCCAATGTCTATGTAAGACATGCTACTGGATAGAGGAATGTGTATCTGAGTTATCCCTCCAGCTACCATAGTGCCATTCAAGTAGAGTCCCAGGAACCCGGTTGATGGATTGTACACTCCAGCAACAAAATTAACAGATGTTGGAACTGAATTTGGATCTACCACAGTCACCCAGCTTCCATTTGATAACTGGATCGTGAAAGCGAAGGTATAATTAGAAGTGGATGATTTTGAATTTTGTATTACTAAACTACCCTGACCTACTAAGATACCGGCATCTCCTACCCAAACTATGTAACCACCTTCCGGAGCAGATTTTGAGAGATATATGTTATGGGACAAATTCACAAGTCCACTCGAATCCAAAGTAATAGGATAGATCATGTCGGTAGGGTAAGCGTAAGTGGAAAGTGTCATGGCGTTTTGAACAGGTGGTGTGACCTCATTCAGAGTCCCTGCATAGTCGTTATCGGAAAGATAACCAGTTAGGAAACTGGAGAAAGGAGGAAATCCTACGGCAATAAAGGGGGGTCTTATGGAACCTCCTTGAGTACTTCCTGATCCTCCTGTATTAGTTCCTTGAGACTGAACTCCTGGACCAACGGCAGATGTGGTTATTATTAAGGGGGAACCGTAGCCAGGTACTATCACATCACCAATTAACGAATAATAATAATACTTTAAAGCATAGTAATTCCCGTTTATCTTTGAGACTATCCACACCAAGAGGGATTCCTTGTGGATATTTATGTGGAGTTGCGAAATTACCGTACCATTTAGAGAAAGGCTTAGAGTGGTGTATGGTTTAACAAGGTAAGCGTGCTCAGGATTTACGTTAAGTATTTGCCCCGACAATCCGTAAATTTGAGGCAATTGAACAGAATATATACCAAGGTTCTGTTGCTCCGTACTGTTTACGCCCAGCTGGTTGAGGGTTAAGGTTTCCGCTAAATTCATCGCTGGGGACTGAAGTTGATCGTTTGGAACAAACTGAAATATCACATATTCACTGGACGGAACATTAAATGTAATAGAAACGTAAAAGGTCTGTAGCTGCTCAGATAGGACTGAGGGAGTGGAGACAAGTTTCACGTAGTATGATTGAGATTGTGCCTCCTGTAGGGAAGCAGTGATGGCGGAAGTTACACCCAACAAACTACCTGAGAAGGATACTGCTGATATGGCCATCGCTGCCGTGACCAGGACTATTATTAAGACAGTGATGGAGTTCATTTAGCTCACCTGTATGAGGATGGAATTGGATTCAGCATATGACCCGATCATGTAATAGTTTGAACCAAGCTGCGCCACTACCCAGATGACCACGAACTTACCTATGGAGTTGAATTGAAAAGTAATTGGAATTCCCTGAGAAATAGGTGAGCTAGGTGAATCGACGTAAGCCTTAATAGGCCCTGAGTTCAGCTGATGCCCTGACACAGTATAGATAGAAGACAGTAGCTTATAAGCAAGTTGATCATTAGTAATACTTTTTCCATTTTGATAGACTTGTGAGAAAGGAGAAATTTGAGACGGATCCAGGAAGGGTAAGGCCGAGGGGGAAAGGTTTGTTGTACCCACAATAAGGTAAACGGTGGAGGGATATTGCTGAGAGAAGAAGTAAGGTAGAACTGTAATGTTATAGCCGTTTCCGTGATGTATCAATGGGCCGGCCAGAAGCTCGACCTCAGCTGAAAGTTGATCCGCCTCATGTTGTTGCTGGACAAGGGACTGTTGATAACCCACAACAGCGGAGGTGAGACCAAAGGCCGCGACACCTATTACTACCACGGCCACCAGAAGAATTATTGCCGTTACTGGTGCCTCCATTTATATTACCTCATGTTATTGGTAAGTTATTGGTGTTGTGTTAGATATCGAGTAAGTATAAAATGTTACGTAGGAATTGCCATATTCAATCTCAAAATAAATGGTAAGCAATACTGTAGCATTATTATCATTATGTTCAAGATTAACATTAAATGAACTTTTAATGGAAAGGTTTGTTATATTATAGCCCCCGGCTGGTACACTAAAGGAGAGAGGGCTGCTTCCAATGGTAGATAAAACCTGACTATCCTGACTATGAGGATTGGCAGTTGTAGGATTTATCCCCACAAACATAACGTAATTATAACCTAACACCTTTATACTAAGGTTAGAGAAATCTATTATTTTGAAGTTCTCAAGAACTACTGTTACATTAAGAGATCCTGAATTGGGATCTCCTGAATTGGGATCTCCTGAATTGGGATCTCCTGAATTGCCATAGATCGCACTGACATTAGGAGTTGTATTGAAAGTAAAGGCCAAAAGAGGGGTGGAGGACCGTACTGCCAATGTATTTTCGCTCAATTGAGAAAGTTGGATCACCTCGCCAGCCACAAATTGGTTAGGATTTACCAGGAACTCGTTCCCCCTTGACGTAGTCATAAGGACGGGCCCTTGTCCCTGTCCTATGTTAAGTACAATCACTGGGGTTTGAGAGGGCAAGTATACACCATACACATTTCCACTAGCATATCCAGCCCTATACTCCTGCCCATCTACGTAAACAACGGGTCCTTGATTGACTTGACTTCCACCTTGACTTCCAACATTTACCTGCTTCACCGTTGCTGACTGACCAGTATAGATGTATAGAAGATTGGTTATGTTCAAAGCCGGATCCAAATAGTAGCCACCAGGCGAAGTAAAAGCAATTACAAGGTAGTTATTTATACTATTTAGATAAATCAGCATCTGATTCTGCACCTCGTTCTGTTCCAACTGCTTAGCCAAAGTTAACCCCTGAGCCGATTGTTGGGCCTGTTCCTGCACTGAGGGCGTAGAAAGAAGTAAGTAAGAGAACGGGATCAGAACACCAAGCATGACAATTAGCAGAATAAGAAATCCTATAACCTCTGAGAGGGCCTTTCTATTCATAACTAACCATGTGGTCACTATACATAGTTTTAAACTTTTCCCACAATTTCAAGAATCTTTTACAATACCACTGAAGTGAGGTGACACCTTGCTGTTGGTGCTACCAATACTGGTCGTCTCGGTAGCTCTACTGATTTCCAGGAGAGTCAGATATGACGTAGTCGGACTGCTCACCATGCTTGCCCTGATTCTCTCCGGCCTGGTGAGCCCACTCAACGCTCTGGAGAACTTCGGCTCCACCTCAGTACTTTTGTTGGTGGGCGTGATGATAGTCAGCGGTTTCTTGGGGGAGTCTGGGATACTTGAAGTTCTTGGAGAGTACGTCACCTCAAGGGTGAGGAATGAGACCTTTGCCATGGCCTTAATTCTGTTGATAACGGCCGCGGTGTCGGGCTTCGTAAGCGACGTAGCGCTGACCTTGAGCTTCCTTCCTCTAGTTGTTTACATTTCTTCTAAGCCTCTAGTTGTTTACATTTCTTCTAAGCTGGGGAAACCCAGGTCAAAGTATCTGATTCCACTCTCATACACTGCCATACTTGGGGGGAGGTACACCATAATTGGCACTTCCCCTAACGTGGTGCTGGACCAGTTCTGGATCCAGAGGTTCCACACAGGATTGGCGTTCTTTCAGTTTGCCCCCGTAGGGATCGCGGAGATGTTGGCCGGAGTGGCCGCAGTCGTATTGGTGGTATCGAGGTTAATGCCAAACTTGACACAGACGAACTTAGAGGACGTGAAGGTGGGAGAGTACCTCCTTGAAGTGGGCGTGGAAAAGGACAGTGAATTGGTGGGCAAGAGTCTTTCCCAGTTGGAGAGGGAACTGGGGGTGAGGGTAGACCACGTTGTGGGCGTACCAAGATTATTTAGAAGTTACATTTCATCTGGTGACATTCTAGTACTCAGGGTTTCACCTGAGAAGTTGCCCATAATTACCTCAATAAAGGGGGTGAAGCTATCCCCGTCGGTGGAGGTTCCTCAGGGTTTACCCATCTTTGAGTTGTTGGTTCCCTCCAATTCTAGGTTGTTGGGAAGGACGCTGGGGGAGCTCAGGTTGGCAGAGAGCTACAACGTCTACGTTTTGGGTACTTCGGTGAGAGGTGCGGTGTACAGGCTGTCCAGTTCAACTTTCCAGCCCGGTTCCGTTTTGTTGGTGGCGGGAAAGGAGGAGGACGTGGCCAGACTGTCGGGGGACATGGTCCTTGTCCCCCTAACTAAGAGGGCACCCAAACTTTTCGATAGGAGGACTGCAGTAGCTTCTTTAGCCGCCCTAGGAGCGGGAGTGACCCTTAGTCTAATAGGACTTAACGTCGCCGTTTCATTCCTCATTGCCGCGGTGGCTCTAACAGTAGTGGCCTCCAAGGGGCGTAAGGTGTATGAGTACGTAGATTGGCCGATTGTGTTCTTCGTGGGTTCCTATTTGTCGTTGGGGGAGGCCATAACGTCCATAAGTCCTCAACTCACGGCACTCGTGGGTGGGTCCTTGGTGGTACTTTTCCTCATGGGGGTGTTAATAGCTAACGTAGTTAACAATGTGGCTTCTGCCGTAATCCTTGGTCCTGTCGCCCTATCATTCCAACATCCGCTCATAGCCTTCACAGTGTTGGCGATGGCCTGTTCCTCCACCTTCATACTACCCTTCTCTCATCAAGCCAACATCGCTGTGTACAATGCGGCGGGATACAGGGTGAGGGACTATCTGTTGGGGGGAACCGTACTGCTGCTGATCATTGCTTCAATTACTTTCGCCTACGCATGGCTCGCCGGAGGCCTGTGATCAGACCTTTTTTAACCCAAAATAATTCCTCGAAAGCGACGATGAGGCTGCTGGGCTTGACCATAGTGCTGGTACTAACGTTCAGTAGTGTAGCTCTGACGGATACGATGTATGTTAGTTACAACGGCCACGTGACAATAATAACTCAATCCAAACTAGTTTTCCTTCCTTTCCCAAACTCCACGTCAATAGCTTCAAACTCCACGTTCACCATTCTACCAAACGGCTCCTTACTCTTCCCCTCCCCCGGTGAACATTACATCAGTTTTACAGGACATCTCCCATATCCTAATGTAACAATTACCGAACCTTTCCAGGCCCAAATCTTTGTAGTCCTTCCGTCCAACGTTCAACTGAAGTTCGTAAGTGACGACATTAAGGGGTTTATGGTAAACTCAAGCGGAACGTACCTAGAGTTCTATGGAAATGAGGCTGCTCTAACCTATGAGTTGGAGGCTGCACCAATTAATCCTGAGTTATACTTAGTGCCTTCGCTTGGGGTGAGTGTAGGGATAACTGGGTACTTGGCTTACCTGCTGTTCGGGAGGACCCAGGTAAAGGAGACCTCCTACGATGAGCTTGACCCCAGGGACACATTGGTACTGAAGGCTGTGGTAGAGGGAGCTGACACGTTAGCCAAGATTTCGGAGACAACTGGGATGCCTCGCACCACTGCATATAGGAGAATTAGAAAGTTAGTTAGATTGGGATATGTGGAGGAAATCAGGGAGGGAGGTAAGGTTAGGTATATAAAGGCAAGGAAGTCCTAAAGCAGATCGTCACTTGTTAGGATAAATTATTCTTTCACTTGAGGACATTATCTGACTGCCACGAATTAATGAGGTTGTGGCGGGTTAACATATCTCGACAGATAAGCATCTATTAATTTATCTAATCCTTGACTATTCACACACTCTTAAGCTAAAATAGAAACAACATAAGTAATAAATTAAAATCCGTTATTATAGAAAAATCATTTGACTTGGTCGTAATTTTCTTGTGATGGGATTTTCCGTACTTCACTCTCAGTCAACGCCTGTGATGGAAGGGCCGCTGGAACCTGCTCTGTCTTGGTACTCTGCACTTCTCTTGATGCAAAAGTATAGTTCTTAGTCCAGGCGTTGATTATTAGTACCATAATCAACGAGATTATGCCAACCAAGAAAATGTAATTGAAGGCGGTGGAAGAGGGGAAGAAGGACACACCAAACACCTTCCCTCCTACCATAAGGACGTAGGGGCTCTGGTAGGAGTCCATGATAACGGTTGCCAAAACAGGCCCAGCTGAGCTTCCCAAAGTTCTGATTAACGTATTCATTCCTAGTCCTGTGGTCATGGATTCAGCTGGCAGTGAAGTGGCCACCATGTTAACCAGAGGGACAATTACAAATATTAAACCCATGGCAGCAAATATTGAGTCCAGGACTAGGTCTAAGCTCGTTGTCCTATTCACCAGGAAGAGGAAAAATCCAAGGATGCCGAAAAGTGTACCAGCTGTGAGCACTGGTTTAGGTCCCATCCTAGACACCAATTTCCCCACGAAGGGACCCACCACTATCATGGTTACGGAGACGGGGGCCATCAACAGGCCTGTGGATATTATGTCCAGGCCAAGCCCGAATGGTGGAGGCAGTTGTTCATAATAGGTGAGTCCTAAGAACATGAGGAACATGGATATCCCAGATATTAGTCCAGCTACGTTGGCCACCATTACGTTCCTTATTTTGAGGAGGTCCAACCTTATGAGGGGTTGTTTGGCCCTTGACTCGTAAGGTAGAAAGACCCCAAACGTAATCATGGATAGTATGAGTAGGGTTATTTGGCTTGGGGTTGCCCAACCTACAGATGGACCATCGCTTAGGTAAACCAACAGAGACGCCATGCTAGTCATTAGTAATCCTGCTCCAACGTAGTCAACGTTCTCCTTGGTCCTCACACCGCTCTCCTTCAACAACCTCAGGGAAACCAGGAAGAGAGCCAAGGATAGAAGAAAGGCGCTATGAAATGCCCATTGCCAACCTAAATCCTGTACCACGTAAGCTCCAATTAGGAGCCCAAGGGCTGGACCTATTCCTATTGCGCCGCTAAGGATGCCCTGAGCAGTAGCTATTTCGTTCCTTGGGAAGACGTCAGTTATTATGGATATTGCTATTGGGAACATAGCGTACCCTAAGCCCTGAATAGCCCTGGCCGCAATGAGGAAGTAGATCGTGGGGGAGAGACCCGCCAACCCAACTGCCAAAATATAAAAACCAACGGAGACCAGATACATCTTCTTCTTACCATATCTATCTCCCATCTTACCGAAGAGAGGTGATACCACTGCACCCACAACTAGGTAGGCACTGGTTATCCAGGCGGCCGTCGTGGCGGTCGTGTTGAAGTCGCTCTCTATTTTGGGAAGAGCTGGAACCACCATGGTTTCCACGTAGTTGATGATTATCAACATCCCTGCCAGCACAGCTAGGGTAGTGTTGGCGTGGGGGCTCCTAGAGGACATACTTAGAGGGTAATTGGGGGCCCTTATAATTATTTCGATATATCTTTTTGATGACCTATCTGATTGAGCGGGGTGGGAAAATAGTATATTAACCCTATACCGATCCAAGGGTTATGAGCATATCCACATCCGAAATAAAAATGGCAGCAGAGAGCGGAGACGTTAACGTATACCAGGCCACCCCCGAGTCACCGAGGGCGGCGGTAATAGTAGTTCACGAGATTTGGGGACTTGAGGACCATATAAGGGACGTGGCCAGACGTTTCGCTAGGGAAGGCTACCTAGCAGTTGCGCCGAACCTTTACTCCAAGGAGGGAGAGTTGCTCACTCCTAAGAACATTGAATCGGCCATGAGTTTGGTTTGGTCAGTTCCTCCAGAGAGGAGGAGGGACCCAAACATGGTACAGGAGATACTGGCTATGGCAAATGAGTCCCAGAGGAAAGTGGTGGAGACCTTGGTGCTAAACAGAGCATCCATGGAGGAGAGAATGGTGAAAGACCTAATCTCGATACATAGACAACTTAAGGAGAAGGTGGGGAAAGTGGGAAGCGTAGGGTTCTGTATGGGGGGAGGATTGGTGTTCCAACTTGCCACAGAGGCGCCCGTGGACGCCACTGTGGTGTTCTACGGGGCCAACCCGAGGCCGGTTGAAAAAGTGGAGAACATAAGAGGTAAGGTCATGGGACTGTACGCTGGGGAAGATATGTACATTAACTCAGGTTTGCCTGAACTCATGTCTGTTATGGTGAAGTACAAGAAGGACTTCGAACTCAAGATCTATCCAGGTGCCGTCCATGCTTTCTTCAACGACTCAAGGCCCACCTACAACGTGGGCGCAGCCAGGGACGCATGGGACAGGGTGCTAAGGCTCTTCAGAGGTGCGTTGGAGTGACGGAGACTGTGCTTGATTGTTTCGTCACCTGGGCCACTACCTTGGAGAAGTTAAAGAAGGAGGGAAAACTTAGGGAAGTGGAGGAGACCTTAGGTCCCCTCCCTCAAAACGGACCTGAGCCTAGAGATAAGGACGGGAAGGAGTGAACTCCTGTTTTCTTCAGTGACAGTAATTCTTTCATAATCCACGCCTAGGTCCCTCACCGTCCTGTGAACGGTACCGACTACCGGTTTGTCTGATGTGAGGGCCTCTTGAATTCCTGCCTTAAGTTCAAGTAACTTTAACTCCATGGGTCCAACCTCGTCCATGATTATTACGTCAGCCTCCTTTATGGCCCTCCTCACTGAGGCCAAACCCAGGGTGCCGGCCTCCTTCATTATGGCATACCTTCCAACGGAGGAACCTCCCTCCTTGGCCAACCAGGTGCTTTCCCCAGTTAAAACGTCAACCAGTTTGAAGCCAACTCTTCTCTCCCTTTCTCTCACCTCGGGAGTGATGAATCCACCGAATTTCACCTCCTTCATTGATTCCATCAAATTAACGATTAAGGTGGTCTTCCCTACCCCTGGCCTTCCTGTGAGGAAAAGCCTCATCAGCTGCCCACCAATAGTTGCCCGCTATCGACCACTATGGTCTGACCAGTAATTGTGGGCATCTTGACTAAGAAGAGAACAGCCTGAGCTACGTCCTCTGGTGTCACCACCCTACCCAGAAGGGTGTATTTTTTTGCGAAGGTCTCCTCGTCCACTCCAAGAAGGGATATGAGGCTATCTCCCATCTTAGTTCTCACGACCCCAGGGGCCACTGCGTTAACTCTTATCCTGGGGGCCAGCTCTCTTGCCATTGCCTTGGTGAGAGCCAGCATTCCTTCCTTCGCCACACTGTAAATGGAGAGTCCCTTGAAGGGCAATATGCCGGCAATTGAGGACATATTAATTATGACTCCCTCGTTCATGACCTTGGTTGCCTCGTGTGAACAATAGATGGCGGAGTTCAGGCTGGTCCGTAGTACCTTGTCAATTATCTGGTCATCCAGTTCCAGGAACTCCCTATAAATCCCAAGGCCGGCATTGTTAATCAAAACGTCCACCGAACCGAACCTCTCCATGGCTTTCTGTATCAAGTTCCTACAGCCCTCCCTCGTTCCTACGTCCGCCAGAACTGAAATGGACTCCGCACCTATCTCCTTGAGTTCCCTCTCCGTCTCATTGACCTCTTGAACTCCCTTCTTGGCGTTTATGACTAGCTTAGAGCCCTCCGCTCCCAGGGCTAGTGCGACTGCCCTCCCTATACCTCTCCCCGATCCGGTTACCACCGAAACCTTTCCCTTAACGCTAAACATGAAATGAAGTTCTCAACTGGAAATTTAAGCTAGGGCATTCACATCCTTGACCACAGCATAGAGCCAATAGATTAGGAAAAGCCCAACTGTTATTATTGAAAGCACGACGTAGAGTCCCAATCCTCTCTCAGGAACTTCCCCAGAGGGAATGAGTAGGTGCAGTCTTCTGGCTGTACTCTCGACATGGTAGAGGAGATAGAGCAGTAGTCCCAGAAAGGCTAAGGACAGTATCAACTCAAATGTACTTCCCCCCAGCTCAAGCGAATAGAGGGAGACAAGCTGATTTATGGCTCCAACCCCTCCCAATAGTAAGGGCCATTGAATCGGATCTCTTATCGATATTGATGATAGTTGGGACTTTAGCGCATCGACCTCAACGGGATTCCCTTGAAGAGCGCTCTCTAGGGCTTTACTCCTAAACGAGGTAAGTTGACTGAGACAGTAGCGTAAGGTGAAGCAAACCACAACCAAGACAACCAGTCCTACCCCAAATGAGGTGAGAAGAAAAGGTAGTAGTCTAGGGAGTAATTCGGCGATCAACTGATGCCCCAGGAGCTGAGGTGAGGAATTTCCTGAGGAAATAAGTTGAGGGAGAAGAGAGGACTCGGCTTGAAAGGTCTCTATAAGCACTAGGATCTGAACAGCAATTCCAACAACCCAACTCAGGGATGGAATTAAAGGGTTAATTTTCAAGGGCGATACCTCCTTTAATACTGCGCTAACACGATTTCCCAGTCCAATTTACCCTTCTGGTTGTTAACAATCCCTCAACCCTTTGTTTAGGAACAAGTTCCATTTTATGATTTTGACACTTGATGTTAGAATCGAATAACCCTTCATCCATGTTAAGGATTTTTCTTGCCGCAATCCCCATGGGTCTGAACCCAAAAGAGAGCATCAAGAGATCATGCAATATAAGATAAAAACCTTGACTAAAAGAGTCAGATCTTCCGTGCTCCCTGACAGCTTAACACTACATAAGTCTTATTAGGAATCTTCACATGGATTGGGACGAGTTCAACCTTACGCAGGATTGGGTATTTCAAGCGCTCGTGGAGCAGTGATGGGAGAAGTTGAAGAAGAGAGCCGAGTTCGCTCAATCTAGGTCTCCTCACCTTAAGTGGAGGTTCTTCTTCTAAAAGCGTGAGTATTGGCGGGGCTAGGAAGGAAAAGCTAGGCAGTAGAATTAGTTAAGAGGGGAGTGAGGGAAGGATACTATTGGAACGAGCGACAGTCATCTGAGCTCCGGAAAGGGGAGCCTAAATTTAGGGAGGCTCCAAGAGGGAAGTTGGACAATGGTACTATATGTTCTGGGTTCTGGACATGGTCCTCTCCTAATGGTCATGCACAGAAGGAATGGATGAATTGATGAGGAATTTCCAAGGTGAGGAAAAGTAAGGGGAAAATTGGGGTTCTTGCGGTCATGCCAAAAACTCCTGTTGTGCATATTGTTGAGACGATTGGAGTAAGGTGTTAGAGGAGGTCAGGAAGTGGATTAAGGTGCTGAACTTCCTTGGACCTGTAATTTCAGCCGCCTTCTCTCAAGAAGGCAGGTTAGCCATAGATATTGCCTTAAAGGGGTGCAGCGAGGCCTTCATCGCCCTCTGTCCCACAGTTAGGGAGGTTCCAGAGGTCTCAAGTCCTGTGATAGGGAAGATTATAGTAGGTAGGCGAGACCTCTTCAGGGAAAATGAAGGAGCTTTGCGAAAGAACCATTCGCTATGGGTGGACAATCTTAACTTGAAACCTTCAACTGGGGCATCAATACCCAGAGGACGTGGCAAGGAGAGTAGAGTCCAGATCAACCCATTGCAGGAGCTCTCAAATAAGATACACTTACACATGGAATTTAAACAATATTATTGTAGTTATAGTATGCCCCTCGAAAATTATTAAAGCTCATACCGTTTAGAAAGAACCTACGTAATATCTATGGAGACTGCTACAGAGGAATCACATCGAGAGGCGTCTGGTCCCCTCAGGAGGGAGTTAAACTTCAAGGATGTATTCTTCCTTTCCTTAGGTGGACAGGCGCCCTTCCTTAGCATGTTAACTTACCTTACTGCAGTTTTTGCCTATTCTGGAGCCTTCTCACCAATAGTTATGTTAATAGCGACAGGAATTGTTTTTATCAACGGAATAGTTGTGTATAAGTTATCAACCAAATACTCCTCTACAGGAGGTTACTACACCTATGCCATGCATTCTTTATCTAGAGCATTGGGAATTGAAACGGGATGGATCTACCTTTTTTACTCTGTCCTCTACGGCTCCGCCTATGTAGCTGGATCGACATTTATAATAAATTACGTCCTCGGATTGCCGATTTGGCTATCGGTAATAATCCCTCTAGTCCCGTCGATCTTCTTGCTGCTGTTGGGGGTAAAGCCATCAACTAGATATGCCATAGTTGCAGCTGCAATGGAATTAGCCATATTGGTAGTTATAGCGATCCTGGGGCTATATGGGGCAAATTTCCACTTCTACCTCCCCGATAACCCACCCACTACCGTGCCACTCTGGCTTGGCATACTTTTCGGAACTGGGGTACCGACAGGATATGGATCAATAACACCAGTGGCAGGTGAGGTTAAAGACGCAAAACGAACGGTAGGAAAAGCTGCATTATTAGTTATTCTAACAGGTGGTATGTTAATGGCTTTGGATGCTTACGCAGTAGCAGACTTCTCGATAAGGTCAGGTACGTTATCAGCACTCCTTAACTCCAGTCTACCCATATTCGACTTCATGGGTAGACTATTGGGACCCTTTAGTACACCTCTTCTCTTATTTGTGGCAATAAATGATGGTATCCTGGCCACTTTGGCATTCATGACTGCCTCATCCAGAACCCTATTTGCCATGGGATGGGACGGCGTACTTCCCAGGAAGTTAGCGAAGGTGAAGGGTACGAGACCTTTCCTCGCCATTGGAGCGACGATCTTAATTTTTACATTGATCGTTCTTCCGTTTACATTAACTTTAGGTCCTTACCAAGTCTTCTTAGTTTTAGGGGCTACGGCAGGTTTGGGTGGATTGGCTGTTCATCTTTCCGCCAATTTCAGCCTTCTCAGAATAAGCGCCAAGAGGATAGCCAGAAGGAAGTTTGAAATGAGTGTGGGAATTGCCGCGGTTTGTATTACTTTAATTACCCTGGCATTTTCGCTGACCTCTGCCCAGAGGGTTATAGCTGATACATTCCTGGGTTGGGTTATAGCTGGGTTCATCTATGGGGAGACGATCAGGATGAGGAAGAACAGAGTAAGACCAAGTGGCAGCAACACGAATTGACCTGAGAGCTCAGAAAAACTATATGACAAACGTTTATATAATACCAATGAAAAATGATACCTGTGATTGAGCAGCTAGCCCTAGCTTCAGCGATGGCAGCGTTCTCATGCTTCCTAATTTGGGAAGTGAAGAGAGGAAGCAGAATGGACGTTGTGCTCTATTTAACAGGGATGATGATAGCAATGAACCTAGGGGCATACTTCTACCTTATAGATAGGAATACCCTATCCTACGTGTTACTGGCTAACTCCGCGTACATGTTCTTCGGTCTCGCTCCCATCATTTACGGAAGGAGACTAGGGAGATCCCCATCAACGGTGGTGGCTTTCGTTATACTCATGAACTTAGCTGAACTTTCCATGGGTGCCTTATTCTACTCTTGGACAACAGGTAGTCCTGCATCGGTTCTTGACGCAGTGCAGAACTACTGGTACTTGGGCTCAATGGGTGCCGAGATGTCCTTTTCCCTGGCCTTGACGCCATCTGGAAATTTGAGGAACTACCTGCTTTTCTTGTTGCCAATATCGGTAATATCACCTGTGGCCTTCAACAACCAGCAATACGCGGAGGCGACCATTTGGTCAACCACAATACTAATGCTTTTGGCCACTGTGCTAATTTATGAGATCCTTTATAAGGACAAGCTGAGGGCAACCCAAGACACAACAACTACTCTTGAGTTGATGTTACTCTTCACCGCGATGATGGGGGGAGAATTCACCTATTACCTGACCGGGAACTGGGCGCTTTACGATGTCTCAATGATTTCCTCCATGATTTGGTTCATTTATAGGTCAATAGAGGGACCAAGTGGGCGCAGGACTAACTATTTACGCAACGCCAAATGGACCTTCACGTTCATCTTAATCACCTTCGTGATGGAATGGTTAATGGGAGGAGTTATGGACTTCGTCACCGGTGTATTTAGCCCCGGCCTTCAGGGATTTCTAAGTTCTCTGGCTCTAGGCTGGGTACCCAGCTTAGTCGGAATTCCCTATGATTTCCTCTCCTTGGTAGCTACAGTAACCGGTTCACAATGGTTCCTGATAATGATGGGAACGGAGATGGGACTCCTGGCCCTATTCAGGTTGAGGGAGCTCAAGAAGCTGGAGAACAAGATAAGGGTAATACTCATGGTTAGCGCATATGGAATCTATACCATCTTCATACCCTACTTCTCCCCCTTGGCCTCGAAACTGGCTTTCATACCTTACATGTGGAGCATGGGGCTTGGCACTTTAGGCCCAGTTTCAAGGGACTTCCTGTTTGGGATAATTGGAACGTATGCAGTTTCAGCGTTCCTCTCCGCAATTTTCGGATCTAGGCAGATTTGTTCTGTTACCTGTACAGCGCCGACCATGTATCAAGGGACCTTCTACAACTCCCTGAAGGTATTCAACAGGACCTCAAGGATAGGTAGGAAGACCCTGACCTCGAGGATTAGGCCCTTTGTAAAAGTGATAGCCCTCACAGTATGGATAACTCTGATAGCTGCCGCAGTGGTATCTTTCCTGGATCAAGAAGGGATAATCGATTTCACTATCATGGGTGTAGATACAACTGTATTTTTATATAGTCTATATTTTAATTTCCTATGGTATCTAGTCTTCATCGCTTCCCCGTTTTTTGGTACATATGCTTGTGCAACGCAGGGATGGTGTTCCTGGGGCACCTTCAATCAAATTTCCAGTAGAATAGGACTTTTCAAACTGAGGGTAAGGGATCCACAGGCATGCCTGAATTGTAAAACCAAAGACTGTGCTAACGCCTGTCCCGTTGGAAACACCGATATGGCGGGACACTTCATAAGGGAGGGGCAATTCAAGTCCGTTAGATGCATAGGAGTTGGTGACTGTGTGGAAGCCTGCCCATACGATAACATCTTATTCTACGACATACGTCACTGGATAAGGGAGAAAGTGGGCAGGTGGAAACGTGAAGGTGTTGTTAGGAATTGACGGCCTAAGTTACGGCGAATTCCAGAAATGTAAACCTCAGGCAATACTTACGTTGTTCAACTCAGCCTTTAGAGGAGTAGTGGTAAATACAGTGGGCCTTCATCCATCTCCAAGCTGGGAGAGCGTGCTCAGGATGAAGCCAATATCGAGAGAGGGATTCCTTAAGGAAGCCAATGAGCTGGAGCTACCGACCATTGCCGCTGCAAAGCTAGTGAATGTTCCTTTAACAGATCCGACCACGGGTGAGGTGAGTTTACCTTATAACAACTCCATATCCTATGTGGAAGAAATAACCAAGGTCAGGGAGGCTATCTTCATGGAGAGCAATGTGGTTATAGCTGGAGTGACTGCGTTGGGAAGGATGAAAATGGAGGATCCATGTCCTGTCTATGGGGCATTGGATTCATTGGTGAAGGAGGTCGCACTAAAGGCTGATGACTTCATAATATTTTCACCATTTGGTATTAGAGGGGGTAAAACCGAGAAGTATGGGGTCTACATATCTACCCTTCCTCGACCCGAAGAGCATGAAACCGTGAAGTTATGGGACGTGGGCTCAACTTTCCTGGAGGCTGTGAGGGGAAGTTAACAGGTATAGTAACATTTCAGGGCCAGGTTTAGGGCAGCGTTGTAGTCCCTATCCGCAACGTAGCCACATACGGGACATTGGAATAGGGATCCCACCAGATCGCCCTTCCTATATCCGCAGTTGGAACAAATTCTCGACGTATTAAGAGGACTCATCCTCCTATACTTCACACCATGGTTATACATGACTTTTTCTAAGGTTTCCTGAAGGATCCTTAACGAGGTACCCATCCTTCCTGTGGTTTCCCTCAGATTCTCCAAGGCCACGGCCTTAGGATTCCAGGAGGCTATGTAAACCACAACTTCCTCAAACATTTTCTCCACCCTCTGTCTCAGCCCGCTGACCCTACTTAGTCCCTGAGGTTCTCCCAGAAATCTCATGAACTCCATACTGAGCTTCTCATCACCCCACATTCTCGCTTTCACTGGCCTTCCAGAACTCACTGCGACCGCAGTGACAAGATGCCTCAATCCCACGTCCACCCCCACCACCGTTTGAGGCTTCTCGAAAACAAGATAAACCCTCACTCCTTTGGAGAGGTCCACTATTGCCCCTAGTGGTCTCTCTCCCCTATCGGTTGAGACCTTGCACCCTAACTCCTTGACTAGGTAAGGGTTGTCTCCCTCCACCGGAAGTGGCCCCAACCTAGGTGGAGCTCCGTTAACTATCTGCGAGAACAGTTGTTTAGGCATTCCAGGAGGGGGACTAAGCCCCGTCTGATTACCAACTTTTCCCAGAGCCTTAAGGTAATCCCTGAGATATACGGTGTCTGAATATATTTTGTTCAATTTTCCGTATTCAACTATTCTACCTTCCACCAACTGCTCCATAGATATGAATTCTATATCCTGACAATAAAAAGTTTGGACTGATACTGGCCTACTATCAACATCGAACCTATAGCTTCAAGAATCAGAACATTACAAAAATCAACTTTCAAAACTATTCTCTCATCAGATAAATGTCGTCATACCTAAGGTCATGTAGTTGATTATAGTTGAGGAGTATCTATGTTATAGAGTCCACGGGTATAGAAAAGAGTTGAGAAAACACAACTGGTCGAACGCTAAAGTTCGATCACAGATCGAAATCGACTTGGATTTAAATGGAAAAGGAGGGAGATAGGAGAGATAGATGAGCAGGAAATCTTATATGATCCACGTATTACTGAAGGCATATGGAAAGGCCTAAATTCTCTAAGCAGCAAAACGAAGTTAAACGAGAAGCCGATGACACAGAGTTAAGCGGAGCCAATAGGAGGACTATAGTAATGGATGTTGACGGTAATACGACAATTTCATTCAAATTAGATGAAGAATACATAAGATATGTTGACAAAATGTGCAAAGAACTGGGATACACGAACAGGAGTGACCTGGTGAGAGATGCGGTGGTTTCATATCTAGAAGTGTTGGAGAAGGACTCGTGAAGGAGAAGAAATGACAATAATTGGAGAAATCGTCTTCGTTTTGGGAGGGCTGGCCTCTTTCTTTGTGGGCGGTAACAACATATCTCCCTCATTGGGAATACTGATCTCAACCAACGTAGTTCGTCGTAAGGCTGCGTACCTCCTTACAGCAATTGCCATATTCCTAGGTGCTTCAATAGGTGGAATTACAATGAGGGAGAGCGTAAGAGGTATAATTAACGGTCCGCGGGACTTCATTGATTTCATTATTCTTTCAGTTTTGCTCTCCTCAACCGCAGCTTTCTTCTATTTAAATAGAATTGGAGTCCCGTCCTCCCTGACTCAGATGCTATACCCATCGTTGGCAGTCCTCACACTCCTCTCAAGACAATACGTGACATTTGATTGGAGGGCCTTCTTTCTTGCATTCGGCCTCTGGATAATCACACCGGGAATTGCCATAATTACTGTGCTAGGACTGTATTGGACAATGAGGCGGGTAGTGCACTCTGAGGCGAGACTACTAAGACAACTAAGGTATTACAAAATACTCATACTAGGTGCGGGACTCCTAAACGCGTTTGTGTTGGGCGCCAACGCCATAGGCCTACTGGCCTCCGCAGGAAGTTCGGCGTTCCCCATATATGTTACATTACCATCATACGGCCTGGCGGCGGCCCTAGGAGTATACGTTACATCCAACAAAGGAGTATTAACCATGGGCTTCAGACTCACCAGGTTGGGCTACGTGGGAGGAGTTTCTGCCGTGATTGGGAGCTCAATGGTAGCTGAAGTTCTCACCCTATTTGGCATACCCATATCCGTCACTCAGACCATGGTGGGTGGAATAGTGGGGCTCGGCCTGAGAGGTACAGGGCAGGACTTAGGCAGACAACTGAATAGGCTAGTGCGAGGATGGGTGGTATCGCCTCTCTTCGCAATAATTGTCTCAATAGCCACCTTTGGTGTGCTCAAGGCAGTTTTGGGATTTTAGGACTTCAGGGTGGCATAGAACACTTCAACGCTCATGGTTGCTTCCTCCATGAAGTCCAATATATCGTCCATGAATAGTATGACGTCCTTGAGCTGAAGTATACTTATGACGTCGGTTTGAGACTCCAATTCGTATAGTCTTGTCAAAAGCGAATCCTTAATCTCGTCACCCGACCTCTCTAGGATTTGGATCTCCCTACCGGTTTTTATTGCTTCTCCAATGTCGTTGGACATCTGAGAGACCATGAGCGATAGTTTAGAAGATGCTTCTTCCACGAGAGAAAGGTAGGCCTCTATCTGCTCCGTGAGCATGGTGAGGCACTTCTCAGAAACTCTCCTGAAAGTGAGGGCCCTGGCCGTATCCTTAACAGCCTTGGATGTATCGTATATTGCTTGACTAAGCATAACCATGGACTCCTTGAAGTCTGGAAGGAAGGCCTCACCGTAGAGGGCTGAGAGCACCTCCTCTCTGACCATTGCCACGTGCTCATAAACTGTCTTGATCCTAACCATTTCCCCTATGTATGCGTCCCTATCCCCCCTCTTCACACTATTGTAAGTCTCATGAAGCTTTGATATAGCCGTCTTTATATCTTGGGTCATAATCTGGAGCTTCTGGAATACCATATCCTCCTTACTGAACTTAAACAACTGCATGGGAACATTACTATATTGCTGTAAAGCTAAATAACGTTTCCCAGATCATCACTGCCCATCTCTTCCATTACTGGAATAATTATAAATTAAATATGAGTCTTGTTTAATTTATTAATATAGAATAAATGACTGAACAGAAGGAATATGTGGAGACGGATCTTCCACCAGGATCGGACAGATTACCCTAGAGTAGATGGCATTGGAAGATTTTCTTCATCCTAGGAGACTGATTGCTCCTTGAGGGTTTAGTGGTGTCACTGGAAGGAAGCACCCTAAGCACAGTGAGCAACTTCGTTCTCCTTGCCCTCCTTCCCATTGGACTGAAAGCTGTTTTCGCAATAACAGGAGTGATTTTACTAGCGGGTGTTGTGGCTGAGGCGATATTAGGGCCTGAACTAAGAAGGAAGCCCTTGGAGGAGGCCTCAGGTTAAGTTCTCAACCCTCTCGGTTAAAAGGTAGTTTTTACTTTATTATTATTGTGGAGTGAATGATAGTTTACTTCATAAGGCATGGTGAGTCCGAGGCCAACGCCAAGGGGATTTACCCCAACGACTCCACTCCCCTCACTCCCAGAGGTGTAGACCAAGCTAAGGCCCTGGCTAAGGCCATGACAGGAATCAAAGTTGAAGCGATTATCTCTAGCCCCGCTCTCAGGGCCACCCAAACCGCAGAACAATTGGCCTCGGAGTTAGGCCTGAGAGTTGAGGTCGACGATAGGTTTAGGGAGGTGGGGTTAGGATCTTTGGTAGGAAAAAATGTAGCCTCAATACCAGAGAGAGATGTTGAATTAATGGACGAGTATTATAGGGATGGAACTAAGTATGGCATTGAGAAGCTCAAGCAACTACAGGGAAGATTGCTCTCAGGGATATCGGAGATACAGGAAGGAGGTAAGAAGAGTGTAATAATTGTTAGTCATCAGGCCCCGATAAGAGCAGCTATATCAATGGCCGTGGGTGCCGCAGATAAGTGGCTCGCTAGGATTCCAGTGGATAATGCTTCCATTTCAGTCATGAAATTTGAGGGAGGAAGATTTTCAATTGTCTCCGTGAACTGGAAACCTCTTGAGTTATACTAATGGGAGGGCGAAGACCGTGGCCAAGGGACAGATAACCCCTTAAATGATTTTTGTAGATTCTTATCTTAAATAATTTGATTTAATATCTTTTATGATGTAAAATAGGATATTAGTAGGCAACATCATGTGGGCGAGCCACTTAGGGGGATTTCTTAATGAACCAAAATTGGGGAAAGAGATGTTCCTAACTTTCGTTTCATCCTTAGTGGGAACTTGAAGAGTTATTGTGAGACACTACACACAAACATACAAAAAGAAAAAGGATAAGCGTTGACAGATGGAAGTACCAAAAATATCTGTAACTATTTACTTTTTGTTGATTCAACAGAGAAGGTTATTAGATTTTCATTAATCTCTTCTAATCTTACTCCTACAGTTTTTGGTTCATGACCCAGAGTAGTATTCCAGCTATTGCCACGGGGAAACTTAAAAATGGCCATGGGTTAACAGGACCATAGGACAAAGCCGATGATAATAGTAGTAAAAGACTTATTGCACCTCACAGGTGACCTACACTGTTGCTTATTGTAAACTCGGTCGATGTGGCCAAAGTGGGAAAAGACTCGTTACACAGTGAACTACCCCGCCCTCACGGACGGGGCATCTCCACCTCGCGATGGAGATTTCCTGCTTCTCAGAGCAACCTCGATCCCCCTTCACCCACAGCGGAGGTTCCATCGAACTGAACCGTTCTGTAATGCCCCGTGTGGAAGAGGGGTTACGGAGGGTTTGCTCTCCACAAGCTTCAGTTCCCCCAGTCCCAAGGGTACGACCTCAGCTCTTACAGCCAGAGGTCTGTATATTTATCTCTTTTTTAGTATAAAAAGGTTTCTGT